>ERZ808252.639-NODE-639-length-31950-cov-4.968051_pt1 | contig 31950 bp, 29 predicted proteins | sample MGYA00521242_ERZ808252 | MGnify/ENA primary metagenome ERZ808252 (study PRJEB31516, sample SAMN03275581) | gut metagenome | biome: mammalia-associated habitat; material: feces | host: Papio cynocephalus | place: Kenya | collected 2012-08-07 ...
GGCTGATATTGTGTAAGCACCCCAACGGTATCTACTCCGGAGTTAATACAGTTACTCAACGGAAAATCAATGATACGATACTTTCCCCCAAAAGCAACAGCAGGTTTTGCTACATTTGCCGTAAGTACTCCAAGTCGTGAACCCTGGCCTCCTGCCAGCAGCATAGCTATCATCTCTTTTTTGATCATCAGATCACCCCCTGTTGTAATTATGCCTGTCAAATCGTGATTTTTAACAGGTCTCGTGAAACATAAACACATTATAACATATATTAAGTAAAATGTGAATACTTTTCACAAATATTTTTTGTAAAATTTATTTTTTTTGTGTAAAATGCACAATTTGCCAATCCTGCCGTTTTCTTCTTGTTTTTTTCACCTCTTCGTTTTACAATAGATATATTAGATTGTAGCTATTTTTGCAGCTCCATCCAGACATCAGTTCTGAATAGCTACATTAAATATAAGAAAAGGATGGTTATCAGTATGTATAAAATCGATTTTAGTCACCCCGGAAATGCGCATTTTATCGGTATCGGCGGTATCAGCATGAGCGGTTTTGCGGAACTTTTGCACACGATGGGATTTACGATCACCGGTTCCGACCGGACTGCCTCTAAAATCACCAGACACCTTGAGACCCTTGGGATAAAAGTAATATATGAACAAGCAGCTGAAAATATAACACCGGACATCGACTTTGTCGTCTATACGGCAGCGATCTCCGAAGACAATCCGGAATTTGTCCGCGCGAAAGAGCTGGGACTTCCGATGATGGAACGCGCTGCGATGGTCGGCCAGGTCATGAAAAATTATTCGACCGCCATCGCAGTATCCGGTACGCACGGAAAAACTTCGACGACTTCCATCACCTCACATATCCTTTTGGAAGCAGGTCTGGATCCGACGATCTCGGTCGGCGGCATTCTTCCGGCGATCGGGGGAAATATCCGCATCGGGAAATCGGATACTTTCGTTATCGAAGCCTGCGAATATACCAACAGTTTTTTGAAATTTTTCCCTACAATCGGAATCATTTTAAATATAGAAGCAGAACACCTTGATTTCTTCCATGACCTCGCCGACGTAAGGCACAGTTTCCGTCGTTTTGCGGAACTTCTCCCGGCCAGCGGAACGTTGATCATCAATGCGGACATTGACAATTATAAGGAGATCACAGACGGGCTTGCCTGCCGCGTGCTGACGTACTCCGTAGACGATGCTTCTGCTGATTTTACGGCAGCGGACATTTCTTATGATGAACTTGGCTGCGGCGAATTTACCGTTGTAAGATCCGGTGTGCCGGGTGCTCATTACAAATTGAACATCGTCGGAAAGCACAATATCTCCAATACGCTGGCTTCTCTTGCTCTGGCTTCTCTCTTTGAGATTCCGGCAGAGACGATTCAGTCCGGCCTTTCCAAATACAAAGGAACGGAGCGCCGTTTTGAATATAAAGGAACGTTCCGGGGCGCGACGGTGATCGATGATTATGCACATCATCCGACGGAGATCCGCGCCACACTGGCTTCTGCCAAAAATTATCCACATCGTTCGCTGTATGTTGCCTTCCAGCCGCATACGTATTCGCGCACCAAAAACTTTTTAGACGATTTTGCCGACGCCCTTTCGCTGGCAGACCACGTCGTGCTGGCAGACATTTATGCTGCGCGTGAAAAAGATCCTGGCGACATCTCCTCGAAGGACATCGCTGACCGGCTGGAAAAACTTGGAACAGATGTGACGTATCTGGGAGATTTTGAGAGCATAAAAAACTTTTTGAAAAAAAATTTAATGCACGATGACTTGTTAATAACTATGGGAGCCGGAAACATTGTAGAAGTCGGAGAAGACCTTGTCAAGTGCTAACTTATCCACATTATCCACAGCCTTATCAACATTCTGTAGAAAACAACGGCTGTGGATATTTTTTTACTTTGCTTTTTTTGTGAATAACTTTTTTTACCAGTTATTTTTTCTAAAATGCCGAAAATTGGTATGTGAACAATAATTTTTCTGTTGTCAAGATATTTTTTCCACAAAGTTATCCACATTATCCACATTATCCACAAGTCTTTTTCTACTAAAATGGTACATTTTTTTAGCTATTTACAGATTGCAATTTTTATCATATAATGCAAGGTGTCCCATCTAAAAAAGAAGGGGACAGACACAGTTAGAAGGGGGCAGAATAGAAAAATGAGTTTTTCATTGACAACGCAGTTTTCACAGCAATATACTTACATACCCAATGCGTTTATCGATACTTATATGCCGGATGCAAACGGAAGTTTTGTAAAGGTTTATCTGTATCTGTTACGGCAGATGGGAAGCGCGACCCCCGTTTTGACGATTGAAATGATGGCAGACATGCTTTCAAATACAGAAGCAGACATCCTTCGCGCCCTGCGCTACTGGAAAAAACAGGGGCTTTTGGACATTGAAGAAAAAGACGGCGAGATCACACACCTGTGCCTTTTGCCTTTGGAACCTTCTGCTCCGGAAACCGCAGCCACAGTTGAATCTGCGCCAAAACCTCCGGCACAGACATCTGCCGCTGACATTGCAATTGCGCCCGAAAAGCCAAAGACCGCTCCGGCCAGACCGGCAAACCCGGTACCTGCCGGCAGTGATGCCGCACCGGTACGCGAGCTTCCGCCGCGCCAGAATTACACGCCGCTTATGGCAGAAGCACTGAAAAAAGACCTTGAGATCAGTTCCTGCCTGAATTCCGTGGAAACGCTTTTGGGAACTACCATGTCGGATGCGCACATGCAGCTGATCTTGTATCTGATGTCCGATCTTGGTTTTTCGCGTGACCTGATCCTTACTTTATATGAAACTGCTCTGGCAAGGGACAAGCGCAGTTCTCGTTATATTGAAGCCATCGCTCTGGATTGGGCAAAAAAGGGAATCCGCACTCCGCAGGAAGCACGGGACGAAACCAATCAGTTTCACGGCACTTACAAGGTTGTCGCAACGGCTCTCGGCATCAAGCGTCCGCTTGCTCCGGCAGAGCGCGCCGTCATTGACCGTTTTGCTGAATTCCACTTTACGGATGACATCCTCGCAGAGGCCTGTAACCGTACCGTACTGCAGTCCGGAGACACCAACCTGAATTACACCGCCAGCATCCTCGCAGACTGGCATAAAAAGGGCGTAAAGACGCTTGACGACATCAAAGAATGTGATAAGTCCTTCCACCAGAAGAAACAGGCGGCAGGAAAGAAAAAAGACGCCGGCAAAAAGAACCAGTTTCAAAATTTCCCACAGAGGGAATACAGCCGGTCCGATTATGCCAATTTGGAAAAACAGTTATTGCAGCCATAAAGAAAAGGGGAAATTATGCAGTTATTAAATGAGCAATTCAGTTTTTTATACTCCGATTATGATAAAACACAATTGAAAAACAACCGCATTCATCTGATGCGGCAGAAAGAAATCCGCGAAAAGATCCCGGCATACCGCAGATTAGAAGATCAAATGCGGGAAACGTCTGTGTTGGCTGCACGCGCTGCGTTAGAAGGTTCTCACGAAAGTATGCGGGAACTTACCAAAAAGACAGAGCAGATCTCCAGAGAGAAGAAGGAACTGCTTGCGCAGTACGGCTATCCGGAAAATTATCTGGAGCCGGTCTACACCTGCCCGGACTGCCACGATACCGGCTACATCGGCGACAGAAAATGCCACTGTTTTCAAAAGCGGATTGTCGAATACCTTTATGAACAATCCAATTTAAAAGAAATACTTGATATTGAAAATTTTTCTCATTTTGATATTACCTATTATCCGGATGATTATATTGAGGAAAGTACCGGTCTTACCCCTCGCGACAACATCCGGCGCATCCTTATGACCGCGCACGATTTTTGCGATAATTTCGGGAATTGCGGGCAAAATCTCCTGCTGTACGGCAATACCGGTGTCGGAAAAACTTTTTTGACACACTGCATTGCCAAAGAACTTTTATCGCAATCTTATACGGTTGTGTACTTGACTTCTATCGGTCTTTTTGATATTTTAGAGAAGAACAAGTTTGACCGTGAGTTAAGTTCGCTCGAAAAAAGCACCACGGTTTCTTATATCATGAACTGTGATCTGCTTATCCTGGACGATCTGGGGACGGAACTGACCAACAGTTTTACCACCTCGCAGTTATATCAGGTGATCGACAGCAGACTGGTTCATAAAAAATCGACCATCATCTCTACGAATCTTTCGTTTGATGATCTGAGAGAACAATACAGTGAACGCATCTTCTCGCGCCTTACAAGCGGCTACACGCTACTTAAAGTAACCGGCGAAGACATTCGCCTCAAAAAAGTCATCGAAGCCAGACAGCAATGATCTGCCGGCTTTAGATATATAACATTAACCAATCACAATTATTTTTGGAGGAGACAGTAATGAGTCAAGACAATTTTGCAGACATTATCCCTTACGGAGATCTGGGCATCATCGCCCTGGAAAGCAGCCGCTCTATCGGAGAAAAGGTAGACAATTATGTAGCATCATGGAGAAATGAAAGCCGCAACGACGAAGAATCCATTCACTTTACAAGTTATAAGAAAGATTCTTATCTGATCGACGCCGTTTGCCCTCGATTTGGTTCCGGTGAATCCAAAGGTCTCTTAAACGAATCCGTTCGTGGTAAAGATTTGTACATTTTATTGGATGTATGTAATCACAGCCTCACTTACAAGGTTTGTGGACAAGTCAACCACATGTCACCTGACGATCATTATCAGGATCTGAAACGTATCATCGCTGCAGTCAGCGGAAAAGCCAGACGAATCACTGTTATCATGCCATTTTTATACGAAGGACGCCAGCACAAGCGCAGCTCCCGCGAATCTCTCGACTGTGCACTGGCACTTCAGGAATTGACGAACATGGGCGTAGAAAGTATCATTACCTTTGATGCGCATGACCCTCGTGTCCAGAACGCCATTCCTCTTAACACATTTGAAACGATCCAGCCGACGTACCAGTTTATCAAAGCCATGCTGAAAAATGTTCCGGATATTCAGATGAATCCAAAGAATCTCATGATCATCAGCCCGGATGAAGGTGCTACCGGCCGTGCAATCTACTTTGCCGGTGTTGCCGGAGTGGATATGGGTATGTTCTACAAACGCCGCGACTACACGAAGATCGTAGAAGGCCGCAACCCGATCGTCGCTCACGAGTTCCTCGGTGCTGACGTAGAAGGAAAAGACGTAGTTATCATCGACGATATGATCTCTTCCGGTGAAAGTATGATCGACGTTGCTACCGAGTTGAAACGCCGCAAAGCAAACCGTATCTTTGTCGCTGCAACCTTTGGTCTTTTCACAAACGGATTGGAAAAATTTGACAAGGCATTTGAAAGCGGCCTCATCTACCGCGTAATGACAACAAACCTTGTCTACCAGCCGGCAGAACTTCTTTCAAAAGAATACTACATCAACGTAGACATGAGCAAATACATCGCTCTGCTCATCAACACATTGAACCACGATGCTTCCATCGCAAACCTGTTGGATCCATCCGAAAGAATTCAGAAGATTTTGAAAAAATATGGTCAGCAGTAGTTGCTGAGAAGATATAGAACGCGTCAAATGGCACCAGGCTGTTTGGCGCGTTTGCAAAAAGGAGGATTCTTATGAAAACATTAATCGTCGTAGATATGCAAAATGATTTTATTGATGGATCACTTGGCACGAAAGAAGCAGCTGCTATCGTGCCAAACGTGCAGGAAAAAATTTCCAATTGCCGTAACAACGGTGACCAGATCATCTTTACACGGGATACTCATTTTGACAATTATCTGGAAACCCAGGAGGGAAAAAATCTTCCGGTTCCACACTGTATCAAAGGCACTGCGGGCTGGGAGATTACAGAAAAGCTGGACGTCCGCGCTACCGATCTTATCATCGACAAGATTTCATTTGGTTTTGACTGGGCCGGTGCCATCGCCCGGACACCCGGTCTGATTCAGGGTGATGCCGTTGAATTGGTGGGGTTGTGCACGGATATTTGTGTTATTTCCAATGCTCTTTCCCTAAAAACCGCATTGCCGGAGATTCCAATAAGTGTCGACGCTTCCTGCTGTGCAGGAGTCACCCCTGAGTCACATGCGAACGCCCTGGAAGCCATGAAAATGTGCCAGATTGAGATTATATAATGGTGAGTTTATACCAAAAAAGGGAGGATTATTATGAAAAAATTAGCCGTTTACCTTATTGCCATCGTATTGATTGGAGTTACTGTCAGTTCCTCTGTTTCTGACACCACTTGTACCGTTTCTGCAAAAGCGGATCAGTCAGCCACTCTTATGAAACGATACAAGAAACTTGTAAAAAAATGTAAAAAGAAGTATCCGTGCGATGGCACCCAGTGTGAAATGACCCGCGATGCGAGCAGTCAATATTCGGCATGGGACAAAGAGCTGAATTATGTATATTCTAAAATATTCAAAAGTTTGTCTGCATCCCGCAAAAAAGAATTGAAAAAATCACAGATCTCATGGATCCGGAAAAAAGAAAAAACTGCCAAAGCGAACGCGGCACAATGGAAAGGAGGCAGCGCAGAACCTATGATTTATTACCTTTCTCTTGCCTCATCCACGCAAGAACGTGTACGCTGGCTCATCCAAAATTACGCATAATGAAAAACAAATCGCTGCCTTAGTTTTTGTTACTAACGCAGCGATTTTGAATGAACAACTCTTATCATGGAATCTCCCACTGGTCTTTCAACAAAACTTCTTGTATCTTCTCCAGAATTTTTGCCTCTTCCGGTGGTTTCAAAATATAGCCGGCGGGTCTTGTCGCTAATATCGAGTAAATGGCTTTCCGTTCCCCGTTTCCGGTAAGAAAAATGACCGGAATTTTTTTCATTTTGTCATCCTTTTTCATTCGCTCATAAGTTTCCTTGCCATTCATGCCCTCCATCTCATAATCCAGCAGTACAAGGTCGGGAAGTTCTTTCGCCATCATTTTCAATGCCTGTTCCCCGGATTTTGCCATGCTGATATCATAACTTCGTTCGAGCATCCCTTTCAATCTGCGAAGCATGACTCCGCTGTCGTCCACAAGCAGTATTTTTTTCTTTCCATTTCCGGCTGCCGTCCCTATTTCCTGCGGCATTTTCCCCTGACTTCTGCCCATTAAATCCTGGCAGGTTTCCAGTAATTTCTGTTTTGAAACCGGTCGGATCAAAAGATGAAACTGTCCGCCCTGGTAGTATTTGCGGCACCGCCTCCAATCCTGCTCCGTAGCAACACCAAGTATCGGACAACCCGGAACATTTTTGCAGAGCCAGGAAAAATTTTCCAGTTCTTCCTCTCCTGTCCCAAGTTCGCACAGCAGCAAAAGCTGTGGTTTGATAACCTCTATCATTGTTTTTACATCTTCCTGTTTGAGAGGACACATATAGACTTGAAATATCTCCTGCAGACAGTCACGCAGTTTCTCTCTTACCTCGTCCGAATTACCGATGATCAATATATTCTTCATACAATTCCTCCAATCTGTCACACCAGATGATGACATCGTTTTGTTCCAAATCTGTAACCGCGGCGCACAATGCCGCCAATGCCTGCTGCATTTCTTCCGTCGGCAGGGAAACTTCTTTTAATTGCCGCAGGATCTCGTCTGCCCGGTCAACGTCCATCTGCTCCACCGCGCTCTTCATAATGCCCAGTAACGTCCGCATTGTCTCGCTTTCCAAGACATTTTTTCCCGCCGACTCACCGTCCGCAAACAACGGAAGCAGGCGGCTCTTCATTTCGCGCCATTCTTCGATAAAATGCGGCGTGATATCCTGCACTCTTTTTCCATTATTTTCCTTTGCCGCAAGTTCAAGCATCTGAGCTGCCCCGGACAGCGTCACAGCTCCTGCCATAGCCGCCGCCCCTTTCATCGAATGCACCTGTATACAATAGGCATGAAATGCCTGCGCACTTTCCTCCGATCCCTCTGGCAGCCGGCACAATTGTTCATACTCTTTTTCCAGTTTTTGCGCCTCCTGCTCCATCGTAACAGCAAACTGCCGAAGCGTATCTTTCCAGATGGTTTTATCTTTGCAGTACAGCCGGGCAAAGTCCCGGTTGATTCCATCTACTTCCGGAATCACTTCCTCTTCTTTTTTCTGTACGCTGCCGCCATTTACATTTTTTGGCAAATTTACTTTTTCCGCAGGAAGCATGTCCATTAACATTTTTTCCAATTTTTCCGGTTTGACCGGTTTGGCAAGAAAATCCGCAAACCCTGCCTGCAGATACATTTCTCTTGCCCCCGTCACGGCATTTGCGGTCAAAGCGATAACCGGAACTTCTTTGCCGCCGTTTTCCCTGCGGCGCATTTCCTGCAGCGTTTCTATCCCATCCAGCCCCGGCATCATATGATCTAAGAAAATCAAATCGTAGGTATTTTTTTCCACACATTCCAGGCACTGTTCTCCGCTGGACGCTTCTTCCACCTGCACTTTCGTTTCCTTCAGCAGCTGAACCAGCACACGGCGGTTTACGGCGTTGTCATCCACAAGCAGGATCCGTGCCTCCGGCGCTGTAAACATAGTCTGATATTCATATTCTGCCACACGGCCGGCAATTCTTTTTCCAAGATTTTCCACCGGCTCCGGATTGACCACAGCCTGCACCAGCCGGAAAGAAAATACGGAACCTTTGCCATACTCGCTCTCCACCTCCAGGTGGCTGCCCATCATTTCAAGAAGCTGCGTTGTAATGCTCATCCCCAAACCGGTTCCTTCAATCTTCCGGTTTCGCTTTTCGTCAAGCCGTTCAAATGCCGTAAACAACTGCTCCAGATCTTCTTCCCGGATTCCAATCCCGGTATCGCGCACACGAAATAGCAATTCGACCGTATCATCCGCTTCCTGCGAAGTTTCCTCAAAAGCCACTTCCAATGTCACGCTTCCCTGCTCCGTATATTTGACCGCATTGCTCAGCAAATTTACAAGAATCTGGCGAAGCCGCACATCGTCCCCAAAGAGACGGCTCGGAATCCGCTCGTCCACATGAAGCTGAAAATCCAGTTCTTTATCCCTTGCCTTCATTTTCATCATATTAACAATGTCAAAAATCAGACTGCTGACATCGTATTCCACAGGAAGAATTTCCAATTTCCCGGATTCGATCTTAGAAATATCCAAAACATCATTGATCAGCGATAACAATGTCTGCCCGGCATTTCGTATATCCAGCGCATATTCCCGGATCTTCTCCTCCCCGCTCTCGCGCAGGATCATCTCGTCCATTCCGAGTACTGCGTGGATCGGCGTCCGGATCTCATGCGACATATTGGCAAGGAACCGCCCTTTTGCCTCGCTTGCTGACATCGCCTGCTGTTTTTCACGATCCATCATCACAATTTCCTGAATCGTATTGATCGTCGAACACAGAAGCAGGATAATTAATCCCAGCGCCAGAATAACTCCATTGAATAAATTGGACCGCTGAAAATAGAAAAATATCTGAAATACCGCTGCGAGACAAGCACTGAAAATCCCAATGGCAACAAACGTATACTCCCGCATCCGTTTCTTTTTAATGTCCAGGAAAATAGTAATAAAAATCCAGAAAATACATACCACGCAGAACGCAGAAATATATCCGATGGTATCCGTATAATCGCAAATGCCCGTCATATGCAGTCCGGCGCAGACAGCAAAATTAAGCATGACAATTTTTTCCAGTATATCATACCCTCTCTCATATCTGCCGTTCTGAATGGCATTCATATAAAAAAGATACGGCAGCGCAAGCAGCATGATCATCAAAAACGTCATATCATTTACAAGTGATAAATTAGGAAACATCAGCTGCCGGAATACCGAATTGGTGATAAGCCACATCGCCGCAATTAAGATGCCAAAACCAAGATATTCGAGCGGCATTCTCTTGTGATAGCACAGCCGGAATGCAACGCTCGCTCCAATGGCAATAATACTCAAAACCAATGTAATAAATGCCACAATCAGTTCCATGCCGAAACTCTTAAATAATTTGTTCCATACCCCCATCGGCGTTCCGATGTACACTTCATAAAATATACCGGAATACGACGAATCCGTCTGCGTCTCCACACGCATCGTCTTTCCTGCATCTTCTTCACCGAGTTCCACAAAAACATAAACGACCGCACTCATTTTTCCAAAAATACGGCTCTCCTTGGTAGAATACTGCTGCCTTAATTTTCCATTCACATAAAAGCGCATATCCTGCTTAGCACTCCGAAAACACATATACTGTCCGGCTTTCATTTTCTGCGGCAAAACGGTCTGCAGCGTCACCACTTCATTTCTTTCCGCGGCACATTCTCCCGGTATTTTTACCGTTTCGTACGTTCCATCCTGCCGGACACGTTCCCATTTGCCGGCGTATGTCTTACAGCTGTTCTTAATCTTAGGCTGATCGGAAGGAAGCCAACTTTCACCAAAGATAAATCCGGCAAAAATAACTACAATTAACAGTAATGAAATTTTTGCTATCCGATTCGTTTTTTGTTGATTCATCCATTTCTCCCTCCGTACATGACTCATTTTCTCTTCTAAATATTATGATACTTTAAGTCGCAAAAAAGTTCCCTGAATTATGAAAAAAATGTCAAATTCTATTGTGCATTGGCAAATTCAAGTCCGCTCATCCGGAACAAGCACATAAGCACATCCACCCGCCGGATCTGTTCAAAATCTCCCTGTCTGAAACTTTCTCCGTGCCCTGCCTGGGAAAGTATGCGGTCAACATCTTCTTTCAGATCGCCCCTGTCTTCGATTTCCAAAACCTTTCCTGCCACTTTCGCCAGCAGATTCAATTGCGCCTGCGAAAACGGATTTCCCGTGTTGGTAAGTTCTGACACATAGTCGTCAAAAAATACTGCCGACCGGTCTTTTGTACAGACACCTTGAAACAATATTTCTTTGTCAAATTTTGTCATTATCTTTCTGGAATACGTCCAATCCGCCAATGTCTTTTTACTCGTATCCGCAAATTCAAATTTCTTTACCTTTTCTGTTATGTCTGACGCTTTGAAATGATCCATCAAAATCACTTGATCCGCATATCCAAAATACTGGCTTGTTCCCCCGATCACCAGAACCAGAGACACTCCCATCCGGGTTGAAATTTCCTTGATCCGGTCGGTAAAAGGTATGATCGGCTCCCTCTCTATTATGTCACGCATCACCTCGTCGCGGTGCATAAAATTGGCGGCAGATCTGTCCTCATCTACCAAAAGCACTTTGCTTTCTGCGTACAATGCCTCGATAATATTTACTGCCTGCGACGTACTTCCGCTCGTATGCTGCGCGCTGAACTGCTGCAGGCTGCTGCCATTCACTTCTTCCTGAAAAAACGGAGAAATGTCCAGATTATTTACAGGCCTTCCATCCTCCGCACAAACTTTTACAGCACTCTCGTCCGTTATGACATACTCCCGTCCGTCTCCACTAACATGATTGTAAATCCCGGATTGAATGGCTTCCAACAGCGTCGTTTTTCCCGAATAGGCACCGCCTGTCACCGCCGTAATTCCCTGCTTTATAAGCATTCCCGTAACGGTTTCCCTCTCACTTAATTTAAGAACCTCCCTCATTTCCTCCGGCGAGTAAAACGGAGTGGCATTTTCTTCTATTTTCCCTTCACTGTCTCGCGGAAGAATACTGCCATCCCGGATAAAACAAACCGCTTTCTTCTCCTTTAAAATGTCCCGGATCTTCAACTGGTTCACATATACTTTTCTTCCCTCTTCATAGGGATTGAGATTAAAATTTTCCATCCAGTGATCCAGCTCTTTCAACAGATCCGTAATCATCCGCAGCGCCTTTTTTCCTGCTACCGCATTCAGACCATTCAGCGGCATCTTACAATGACATTTCACATAAACATAATCCTCCAGCAGATAAGAACACGTTCTCTTTACGATCCTGCTGTCACAGTCCTGTATGTTCAGCTTCGCCTGCACATATTCTTTCTGCGAATCCTCTATCACATTATCCCGTTCAAACAATTGGATTACAGCCGCGATCTCCCGAAAGAAATAGTCCTCCACATACGTTTCAACGCCACCTAAATCCCTGCTGTCAATCCCTAATTTATCAATCGGAATTCCTATATTCATCGTCAGCAGTTCCGGTGTCTTATAATTTACAAAGTCAAAAAATAAAACGATGTCATTGTAGTAACAATATTTGTCCCCACACAATCTCTGGTATAAACTTTTTCTGGCACCATTGATACCCTCCGGTGTACTTTTTTTCAAAACCTTTTTTAAATCGTTAATTGTATTCATTTAACACGTCCTTTACTATTTTTTATGCCGCTCTATCTTACCATATTTCTCCAATATTTTCAAGCGGCTGCTTTTCTGTTTCTTAATTTTATAAACACATAACACGGTTCGCTGCTTTCCGAAATTCCGGGTCATGACTGATAAAAATAACGGTTTTGTCCGTCTGGTCTATATAGTCAAATAAAAGTTTCTTTCCCTCTGTATCAAGATGATTATCGCCCTCATCAACCAATACTATTTCACTATTTTTCAGGGCAGCTCTCGCCATCGCAATTCTCTGTTTTTCTCCGCCTGACAGCTCATTGGCACCATAGCTGATCTGCTTTTTTGCCATATCCGCAATCCCGAAAAACTGCATCTGTTTTTGCACCTGCGCTTCTGCTGCATTCAGATCTCCCATCGCAGCATTTTCCTCTGTTGTGCCGGGAAAAATATAAGCATTTTGGAAAATAACTGCCAGTTTTTTTCTCCACATGGACAGATCCATCTGCCGCAACTCTATATTATTAATGAATATTTCTCCCTCATATTCCGTCTCCAGGCCACACAAAATTTTAAAAAGCGTTGATTTTCCGCTTCCATTTTGTCCGCTAATCTGTACCTTTTCGCCCTTCTTTATAGAAAACGAAACCTTGTCAATAACGTTGTTTCCCTCATAAGAATAGCTGAGATTTTTGCAACAGATTGTTTCAACGTTATCGGACAAACCGGCACCGTTTTCCCGCTCCCGGTCATCGTAAAACAGATGTAATCTTTCTGCCCTTTCCCTTATTTTACTTATGTCTGTAATGGATTGAATACAACGATCAAAAAACGTATCAAAAATGCTTAAATATTGCAGCATAATAACGATACACCCTGTGGTTATCATCTTCTTTTCCAGTAACACACAGCCCAGTATCAAGACCGCGATCTGCGAAACGGCTTTGACAAACCCATTGGCTTCATTTGATAAAGTTTTGATCTTTACTGCCTTTTTACGCGATGAATGCAAATGTTCCGCAAATTGTTCTTTCCATATTTTTACAATTCTATTTTCTAATCCAAAGCCTTTTATCGTCCCTGCAAACTGCGAAATCTGTGTGAAAATCTGGTTTTGCCCGGCTAAATAATTCCAATTTTCTTTTTCGTATTTCAGATTTATTTTACGAAAAACAATAGGAATTAACAGGGTAAAAAGAGAACAGCAAATACCAAGCAGCAAGTAGAGAAATCCCATTTGTTTCGCACAATACGACAAGAAAATACAAAAGAAGGGAACAAGCAGCAGCGTCGAAAATATATTGGCAAAACAAATCCGGAATTCACATAATTCCTCGGATAATTTATATTCGATCTCTCCCTCGTCGATCTTCCGCAATTTATCGTATTTCCAAAAAGATATTTTACTGCACATTTCTATGTCACTTACCGAACCCGCTTTAATCCAGATAAAATCCATCGCGATCGCAGCCAACGGAACACACACTGCCCCGGCTGCCATAACGAGTAACAGGACTTTGCCCTTTTCCAAAAAAATGGTATATTTTCCTGCTATTGCTGCATCCGTGACCCCGCCCAGATAATAGGCAACGATAAATACCATCAAAATTTTCAATACTTCGTAAATAACATTTGACAAAACCGGAAGCAGCATCCAGCGCACCGTATCCCAGTATATATTTCTATTTTTCATATGTCTTTCCTCCCCAAAATCTACAAGGAATAAATCGTCGCGCCACTTGCCCTTTGAATCAATTTCGTATCATGTGTGATCACAAGCCACCCCTTCTTCCGCTTTTCCATCCTTTCAACAAGCATTTCAACACTTTGCGCATCCAGACTATTCGTCGGTTCATCCAAAAATAGAAATTTATTTTCCATCGCCAGCACCAGACTCAGATACACTTTTTTTCTTTCTCCGCCCGACAGATCGCACAGCGCTGTCGAATATATATTTTCCTCTGACAAGCCAAATTGTCTCGCCGTCTCTAACGCTCTGTCCTCCACACATTTTCTGGCTTCGCAAAACAGCTCATACGGTTTTAGATCCAGAGCAGCATCTTCCTGCGGCAGATAGGCAAACGCATCATAAAACTGCGGATCCCCAACCCGGTCAACTTCACGATCATCATACAAAATTTTTCCGCAATCCACGTCCCGAAGTCCGGCAATGCACTCTAATAAGGACGTTTTTCCACTGCCGTTCTCCCCCACAATATAATATTTTTTTGAAAGATCGATTTTACAGGAAAAATTTTCCAAAACAGTAACATCCTCATATTGGATACCGACCGAATCCACGCTGATCTTATGGCACGCTAAACCGGTTCCTTTCTCCACGGAAGCAGCTTTCCATTTTTCTATATTTCTCTTTGCCTTCTTATACTCTGCTATCTGCGGAAAAACGGAAAAAATAGAATTTGTATAAGCAAACAATCTGGGCGCCAGTACCAGAAGATACGTTCCCGCCGCCACATCTACACTGCCCTCCAGCAAAAAGTAACCTAAGACCAAATAGCTGAAAACTTGTAATATGGTTTCTATAAATGAGCAGATCCCCTCACTGATCCTGCCTGCCGCGCTCGCTTTTCTTCCTAACTTGTCCCATTTTTGATTTAATTGTTTAAATTTCCGAAAAAATAAATGATGCAGCCCATACAATTTAATTGTCGCATTTCCAAAGTACATTGCCATTACATTTTCTGTCCATTTAGCCTGCGCCTCCCGATCCGCGTCATAATATCGATAGGAAAAGAACGACACAAGCGCATGCGGAATCGCCTGCAGCGCCGACAATACCACAAATATAACCCCAAGCAGAACAGATTTTGCCGCAAATAAATATATCGTCACCAATACAAACAGCAAATTAACCACCATCGTTGGCAGCCCGGTACAATAATACTCTGCCACCTTTTTGGCATCCAGATCAATATTCTTCCGAATATCCCCTGCCTGAAACTGACAAACCTTCTTTCTGGACTGCCGGAAAAAAGATGTTACTACGCTTTCGCGAAACTGCTGGTACTCTGTCTCCTTTGCCAGATCCGTCTTATTTTTCAGCAGTGCATTTACAGCAAAATACACGCTTGTCAATACGATCAGATACAATGCAGACCACATCACCTGCGCATACCGGTACTCCATTGCAAAGGAAACCATATCCGAAAATAACTTTGCCTGCAGCAGGACATACCCCATCGTAACAAGATTTTGGAAAACAAAATACCAAAAACTTGTACGAAACAGGGCGGGGTTTCGGTTTCCGGTTTTTTCCATTTTAATCATCCCTTTTCTTCCTCATATTTTTTTGCCTGCATATTATATAATTCATAATACCTTCCTTTTTTTGCATACAATTCCTCCGGGCTTCCTTCTTCTATTATGCAGCCATTTTCCAAGAGCAGCAGTTTATGAAACCGCCTCACATTCGACAGGCGGTGCGTAATCGCCAAAACGGTGCTGCGATGAAAAACATCGTATATTTGGTTAAATATTCTGTCTTCCGTTATCGGATCCAATGCAGATGACGGCTCATCTAAAATCATAAACTTTGCTTTTCGAAAATAGGCGCGCGAAAGACCAACGACCTGCCACTGACCGCCGGAAAGAGATTCTCCATGATCTGCATAAAATCTCCCCAGTATGGTGTCGTATTTCTTTTCCCATTTATCGATAAATTTTTTTGCCCCACTTAACTCACACGCATAATCCAGTAATCCGTCATTGCCAGCCATTCCAAAATTTGACAATGCTATGATCTCACGCATCGGCAGACAATATGTCACATAATCCTGAAACAGCACCCCAAAACATTTTCTCAAACTATATACATCATACTCTTTAATGTCTTTTCCATCGACTAAAATCATTCCCTGTGTTACATCATAAAATCGGAAAATCAGATTGAGAATCGTACTTTTTCCCGCCCCATTGGTTCCTATTAATCCGATTTTTTCTCCCGCATTCATTACAAAGGAACAGTCTTTTAATATGTAATTTGAAGTTCCCGGATACTTAAATGCTACGTTTTGAAATTCTATTTTAGGGTGAGATCCGGCAGGCAGTTTTCCTGATCTTTCAATGACCGGCTCAATACACAAGAAATCATTTATTTCCTGCAGCCTCTCCATATGAGAGAAAAATTGGTTAAAATTACCAAATACGGCAGCCGCATTGTCATTAACCATTTTAACTATGCTAATATAATACTGCGCTGTACCGATCCGCATTTTCCCTGCTAAAACAGCAATCATTGAATAAATAATAACCAGTATTTCTCCCAAAAGCGAAACATTGGTAACCACGATATTTTTTATATTATAATCTTTGTGTTCCTTTGCCAGTTTCTTTTCTCTATCATTCCAATGTTTGTGATATCTTTCAATAAAATACCTGCCAAACTCATTGACCTTTGATTCAAATTGAACATGATTATCACGCAATGGGTTTTCAAAATAATACATAAAACGCTCGTCACGGACCGTTTCTTTTTCTACTTCATTTTGTTTGAAAAGATGTTTCTTATCTACGTAAATTTGCGGCAGCATCAGTAACATCACAACCAGTCCGATCCAACCATTTTCGGACAGTAATATGGCGAATGCTGCAACAAAACCAACCATGCCAAATACGATCTCAAAGCACAGCCAGACGGAGTTATTCATGACCCAGAAATTTCCCCTCACTCTCTGCACCTTATCTCCCAGTTGTGCGGAATAGAAAAATGACAGATCCATTTTGGAAACTTTTTCCATCATTTGTTTTTCCAAATAGAAGGTTACATCATCTTCATATCTTTCGGAAAGATACGTATTCACCTTAATTAAAATTTCCTTTAATAACATACATAGCAAATATGCCATTACACTCAGCATAAAAAAGGTAATATTTTTTTCTTTTTCGACAATCTCATTCAAAATACCTTTCCAGATCCACGCACTCGCAATTGGTACAACTGCCAGCAAGGTAAGGCATGCCGATTTAAGGAAAAAATTAGCGGCAGATGCTTTATAACTTATCTTAAAACTAAACGCTAAATTATGTACTATTCTTTTGTAGTTTCTATTTACTCTTTCCACTCGTTTCCTCCTTAAATTTGTAATTATTTTTTTGCAGACTATATAATTTGCAATACAAGCCTCCTTTATTCATCAGTGTATCATGTGTGCCCTGCTCTACTATCGCACCTTTATCCAGAACTATTATGCGATTGCACTGTTTTACACCGGACAGGCGGTGTGATATTAAAATAGACGTTTTTTCGCGAAACATCGTATTATAATCGCCAAACAACCGCTCCTCAGCCTCCGGATCCAGCGCTGCAGATGGTTCATCCAGGATCACAACATCGGAATCTTTAAATGCCGTCCGCGCCAGAGCAATTTTCTGCCACTGTCCCTGCGACAGTTCTTCGCCCATCTCGTCATACTGCCTTGTAAGATACGTATCCAGACCCTTTTTAAATTTTTCTATTTTTTCTGCTAATCCGCACTTTTCTATTACGTTGTAAATTCCCGCATCGTTATCGATATTTTTGAGATCTGACAACGCAACATTTTCTCTTATTGTCAACGGATACTTAACATAAGACTGGAAAATAACGGAAAATACTTTACGTACTTCACTTAATGAATACTCATATATTGATTTTCCATTTAGATAAATATCTCCCTTATTCGGAACATATAACCCTAAGATCAATTTAATTATCGTCGTCTTTCCCGCTCCATTCATACCAACAATCGACACTCTGTCACTACGATTCAACTTGAAATTTATATTTTTAAGAATATATTCCTTAGAGGAAGGATATTTAAAAAATACATTATGAAATTCCAAACTTTCAAATGGTATATTTTCCCGGCCGGACTCATTTTCAAAATAATCTTTTTCCTCTTTTTTCTCCCAAAATTCAAAACACCTTCGAAATCTTTTCAGTGATAATGAGAAGAAGTTAATGCACATACAGCATATCTGGGTAAACGAATCCATCGCTTTAAACGCCAGCCCGCTTAACCAGCCTGCTTCTCCGATGGAGATCGCGCCATGGTACGCTTCGATCACAAGCATGTACAGACAGATAGCAATCCCAACATAAGCAATAACACTGGATAAAATTCCCAATCCTAGTCCCTTGCCGGATAGCTTCTTTTTCTGATTCAGATATTCTGCTTTTTCCTGCTTATACCGTTCTGTAATATTATCGGTCAGATCATACATTCTAACATCTTTAGCCGGCCAGGGATCCGTCAGCATCCATCGATAATAACTATGTTTTCTGACATCCGGCGCTTTTTTCAAATTCCATGAATAGATCAGAACATCGGAATAATTTTTAAATATTGCCCCCGGAATAGAGAAAAGCAAAAATATCATTGCAAACAGCGGTTTATATCTCACCAGCCCGGCTATAGCCACCACAAAAATATATCCATGATTAAAAACATTCTCGAATTTAAACAGGAAATTACACACGATATTTCTTGCGTCAATAACATCATCCACCAAATTGCGTCCTTCATTAGAATCCAAAAATTCCATGGAAACCTTTGACAATTTATCATTTAACATCAGCGCATAGGCATTTAACATTCTTTCATTCATATTTCTGTAAATCACATTGAAAATACCATTCAATACAGGCAAAAAAAGAATGCAAATACCCATTTTTACAGCAACAAAAATTACCTTTTCCACCACCGGCTCTTTGGTTAATAAATCAATTAATTCATTGAAATAATATAATTCCAGCAGCGGCAATGTCGCAATGCCCAGACGCAGTAATATGTATAAAAAGAATGTCTTTCCATTTGCTTTGTGCATTATCTTTGCGGAAAAAGTAATCTGCTTAAAAAACTCTTTACAGCGTAATTTCATTCACGTACTCCTCTTCAATAAAGTATAATCTAATTCACTTACTTATTTTCATATACGATTTTTTCGCATTAGCATTTCTACCATCTTGGTGTCAACCGGATCAACATATATACTCTCATCATCAAAATCCCACAGCCGAATACCCAGCATTTCATCATTTTCCCACGGGACAAATTCGGTTAATGACTCTGCCTCCCCCTTATATACTGCACGAAACCGGCATTCCTTTTTTGTTTTATCATAGATCTTAAACAAGCCGCAAAACGCAAGTTCGTCCACAATTTGATGTGTCTCCTCATACAACTCCCTTCTTGCTGCTTCTATCGCCGTCTCGCCGGATTCTATTTTTCCAGCCGGAAATTCCCATTGCTCACGGTAACTATTATACCCTATCAGAAATTTTCCCTGAACTTCTATGACCGCATAAGCACTCGATGGCATAGTATTGTTATTTTTGTAAAGTTCTTCTTCCTGAATATCATAATATTCAATAATCTCTATGTCGCTGGTATTTTCGTCTTTATTCATTCCATCGTCCTTTCTTTTCCAGATTTTTACATCAACTCACTTGAAACAAAATTTTCGACACACCTTTAAGTTCATTAAACGCATAAATTTGTCCATCGGAAACTGATTTTTGTTCCTGAATCAGCCACCCATTATCTCCATATTTCAAGATGCTGTTTGAACCATTCTCCATCGCTATTTTCTCCGTGTTTTCTGGATTTTTATATGTTTTATAGCAGACATTTCCATCGTCTTCTGAAACATAATAAATACCATTTTCTCCTAAAACATAGCAACTAACGTCTTCACAAACTTCTTTTAGTTCAAAAGAAGTAAGGGACATACAATAGACACTTATTTTATTATCTATATTTTCTGCCAAAAAATATAGACGTTCATCAATCGCATCAAAAGCATAGAAAATTGTTTTTATTTTCTGATCTTTCATAATACATTGCTTTTCTTCTCCCTCCAGATCACAAGCATATATTTTATTATTAATAGCATAGTACATTTTATCATTGTAAATCAATTCAAGCGAGGCACCCTCTTTATTGCTATTTAGATTTATCGTTTTAACAGCATTACATTCTAAATCTGTTTTTTTCACTATCCCTGTTTCTTCTGTATCGCTAAAATAAATGTTATCCTTGTAAATATAAAAAGCGCTATTAGGCGGATTTAACCAGCGTTCTTCTTTGGTTTCCAGATTAATATCTTTTAACCGGTTCAATTTATTTTTCCTATCATTAACCATTATATATAAATGTTGTTTATAGGTATGCCAGCAGCTAATCGCAAAATTTTCTTTTAAAAGCCCTTCATAAATGCGCTTTTCTTCAATGTCATAAAATTCATATTTTTGATCCGTACCTCTTAAAAAGACAAATGTTCCATCATCCGCAACATCGACACTTGTTCCTGTTGCTTTTTTTGCTAAATCTTCTTTATTATCAGAAAGCTCTTTTGTCTCTTTACTATCCTTTTGTACATTTTGGCTCTGCGTTCCATCGCTGCAACTAACTAAGAAAAATAAGCAATTACAAACAACCAATATCAAAACTATTTTCTTCATAATTCTTTCTCTCCCTTTCACATCAACGCACCAAAATTATTTACCCAAACATCAATGGCATGACTGACAAAAAGGCCAATGGCCGCAAAAAAAAGCAGTATTTTTATCAAATTCCAATTTTTGTCTCTTGCCATAGCCGCCAGGACCAACAAGAAGATTGCTATTATTGTTTTCACTTCGCCCTCCCTGTTTATGTTTCTCTATCCTCTTCCAATTTTTGGTTTTCTTCTTGTCTTACAGTATAACATACGCACTTCGCGGATTCAACCACCAAAGAATAACTTCCACTAGAAATATCTTAGCAACGCTTCATTTATTTCATCTATTTTTTCTCTTCGCCTTTTTAATTCTGACAGGAATGCAATTTCTCCAATTTCATCCTTATCTTTTCTGCATTGGTCAATTATTTCAAGCATTTCTTTTTCAATAACAATTCCATACAAGCCACCGTACTCCTCATGCCACTCTTTATTCCAATAACCAGGCGGCATATTATAATGAACAATTCCTAAATACTCAAAGTTTACATTTTTCAAGCCAAGTTCTTCCTCGGTTTCTCTAACGATACATTCCCTAATACTTTCTCCCTCTTCCCGCAAACCACCAAAAGTCTCCCAGTCATCTCTCCAATTGTGATATCCAAGTAAATAATCATCCTCGCATTTTACGATAACCAACGCATGATTAATAGAAGGATATTGAACCAACGCTTCCTCTTCATCAATCTCTATTTTATTCAAAATTTCTGCTCCGTTGCTTGCTCTAAATATCATTGTCCAGCCCTTCCCCTAGTAAATCATTTCTCCATCTTTCACTTTGACCGCAATTTGCCACTCATCTTCATAAACAATTGTCCCTACAAAATTCGTGTAGACAACATCATACGCCCTATTGTATTTATCCAATAGTTCCATTGCCGGTTTCAGTTTCTCGTACATTTCTTTTGCAGAATCACATTTAAAAAATGTAATAACTTTTTCACGCTTCACGCATGGTTCCGGTTCCGGCAGGTTGCATTTAAACCATTCATCAACACTTATAAACAAATCATTTTCGTTCTGTTCCATCACTCCATCATTTACAAGATTCCAACATAAACTAAAAATTCCTTTGGGATACTTCGTAATATAAGAATCTTCTCTTCCTTGTATCCGCATATACTTATAATTCATCTGTTTTCTCCTTCCTCCAACTAAAAAACGCCTGTTAGGAATAAATTTTCCCTAACAAGCGTGGATCAAGCATCTGCTAATATCAATATTAATGTAACATATTTTAAGTTGTTCGTCAATGGGGAGATTTTGCTTAACCTTCCATCAACTCATCTCAATTTATCTAGACAGTTTTTGATATAATCACTTCCGTACTGGCAATCGAAAAACCAAGCTTTGCAGCCAGATTAATAGATGCGTTATTTGAAGAATCCACAACATAAACCGGATTCATTTTTAATTCCAAACATTTCTGTATCATCATATTTAGTAAGGTTGAACCCAGGCCTTGGCGTCGATGGTTTTCATCTATATACACAACTATATTTCCAAATCCAAAGTCTATGTCCGAAACCTTACAATATCCAATCGTTTTTTCTTCACTTTTTGCTACATATTTATTCATCTCATCAATATAAATATAATCATATTTTTCCTCTTTCTTCTCTCGCACATCAACTTCTTTATCAATAATCATTCTATACATCTTCCTAATTTCATAACCATCAATCTTTAATTTCTGCATTATGGTATCATAATTTTCTAATGTAATATGTTTCATTTTTTTGAAAAAATATTCTTTGTTTTTGCTATTACATGACAAAATCCAATTTTGATTATAGTAAGTTATAATTCCGGAATAAAGATATCTTTTATTTATTGGATGGTTTCTATTTTTTGAACAATATACTACTATATTCTCATTTATAATACCATCCTTTGTAATTCCTAAATACCTTTTATAATACTCATTAAACATACTATGAATACAATAAAACATATTTAAATATCTAAAGGATGTAAATTCAAAAGAATACTCTATTGAAATTTCCAAATCATTCTCTATTTCCATAAGCAATTGTTTTATGCTTATGAAATCGTATCCCAAATCATGTACCAAATTGGTGTTTTCATCCAGCACTATTTCATTATTCCTTTTACCTGCATATTTATTCACCAAATGATTTAATCTTGCATTTTCAATATTTGTTGTCATCTTTATTCCGTCCTTTTATGTCTTGCAGCATATAGCTCTTCCATCATTATATAACTACTTATCTTTATTTTGCAACCACTTTGTGCTTAAACGATAACAAGCTATATAGCATTATGCAATTATCAATAGCTAACAAGTTCAGGAGAGTTTGTAAAATCTCACGAATTGAAAAAGCTATATAATATCTTTTGTCAAATAATATAATAACAACAGTACTTACCATTTCTATCTTCTTAATCATTCCATAAATATACGAATCATATCTCGCATTAAAAAGAACTACAAACGGAATAATTGCCAAAGTAACACACAAAAAAATATATATCAGATAAATAGTCTACCTTAGAATATATCTCTTCAGTCTTATGAAATTTCTTTTTATCACAGAATTCTTCAATTGGAAATAATACTTCCTTTTTCATGCACTTAATTAGGGCAGTACATAAAAATACTATAAATGCTAGAAAAACAGGCGATATCCCCCAAATAGATACCTTGAAAAAATGTTCCCCAAATACTTTCATTCTCTAATTTCTCCTTGGTGCTTATTCCATAGTATAGCTGATAAACGCAATAACTTACTTTTAATTACGCAAATCCCAATAGCTTCATCAGCGAATTAATCAGTGCAATAACCGCAGTGCTTCCTCCACATATACTTTTCAACGCCACAAGGAACCCTTTCTTTGGTTTATTATTTGCTTTTATATCCGATTCAATTTGCTTTAGAATCTCTAATATGTCACCCGCAGCATCACTACTATCCGTTGACACTATTTCTTTTATGGAATTTATCAAATCCATAGCATCATTTTTAACATCTTCATTGATAGTTATATTATTACTAATTGCGCCCTCAATACTATTTGCCACCACAACCGTTGAATAATTTGCTGTTATTCCATTAGATATATCAAGTCGATTTTTCTCCTCTTCACGTACTTTCTTGTCATAGCATATCCTTAAATATTCGCTTATGTAATCTATCAACGGATCAATGACATGCTCTATAAACTTTCGCATCTCATCATTTGTTGTCGACTTACCGCTTGTATAAAAATGTGTACCATACAATCTAGTAAAATCACCATCGAAATTTTCTATTGAATATTTAAGCATTTGATATTCCAATGATATCTCTTCTTGCATTACTGGACTTATCTCAAATGGACTAATCCAATCTCTCTCTTCTATTAGCTTTTTTATGTCATATTTACAGGTATTATGGCTATCAATAAAGTCTTTTATAAGTTCTTGATTATCAATAACATTCATAAAACGTTTTAAATTGGCATCGCACTGAGAATAATCGGTCCTGCTTAATCTACGTGCAACATTCCTAAAATTTGCTGAAATATCTTGAATCTCTTCGCTTACATAATCTCTCATTTAATAATCCTCCCACAATACGGACAATAAAACCCCGCAGTAATATCTGATGCCATAAGTCCAATTGTCTTGTCACAACAGTTCACCCTTACCTGCCACATATCACAGTCTTTATTTTTTATTGTAATATCTGTATCAACTTTTTGTATTGGTGTAGTTTTTACTTTTATATATTTTGAATTAATTCCTTTAAAAGCCTCTGCAATCATTCTCTCAGCCTCTACTAAAGCCATTTTTTTCGCTTCTTCAATAACCTCTTCTGGCCAAAATGTATTTAGCTTTTCTGATATACCGCATATTGGACAACATATCTCTTTATCCTCTAACTCGTCGTTCAAATATGCACAATCCATTTTAAACCTTGATTTGCATCTATCACACTGAAGCGTAACCAAACCTTCTTCATCTGCTTCCAACGAAGCTTTCCCAATAGTTTTTGACATAATTCTATTACCTCTCGCTTATCTTTACAACTACATTCAAACACACTACATTACACTCGTTGCTCCAACTGTTCTCTTGCGTTAGCAATTGCCAAAGATAACTTCTTTTCCAACAATTCTTTTGGTGGCATTTTCGTCAAATATTGCCCTACATGTATACTTCCATGATCTAATTCCATTAATTCAATTGTTTCTTGTGATTTTTCTGCACATAAAATTAATGCAACCGGGCTTTCTTCTCCTTCAGCTTTCTCATATTTTTCAAGCCACCGGAGATATAACTCTGTCTGCCCTTTATCTTGTGGTTCAAATTCACCAAGCTTTAATTCTATCAATACCAATCTGCGCAATGTTCGGTGATAAAACAATAAATCCATATAGTAGTCTTTCCCATCTAAAACAATATGTTTTTGACGTGCCAAAAACGCAAAATCAGATCCCATTTCAAGAATGAATTTTTCTAATTCTGCCAAAATGGCATTTTCTAAATCTTTTTCACTATATGTGTCTTTTAATCCGAGGAAATCCAACATATAGGGATCTCTATAAAACATATCCAACGACATTTTTCTGTCATCACGTAACTCGGCAATTTCATTTGCTATTGTTTCTTCCGGCATTTTAGATATCGCTGTTCGTTCAAATAACATTGATTTCTTCCGTTCACGTAAAGTTCTTACTGACCAATTTTCATTTTTACACATAACAGCATAAAAATCTCTTTTCAACTCATCCTCTATTGGTAAAAGTTCTACAAAATGCGACCATGTCAATTGTTGCGACAGTGTCGCCACTTTTTCATACTCTGGAAACTCTTGATAAAATTTAACCATTTTAAAAACTGAAGATTTTTCAAAACCTTTTCCATATTCAGCCGTCAACCTTTCACTCAAATCACCAATTATATTCTTACCATAATCTGGTTTTTTCCCTTGTAATACCTCTTCTGACAGTTTCTTTCCTATATTCCAATATAACGTGATGACTGAAGTATTTACTCTCAGCCTCACCTCATTCTTTGCATCATAAATCATTGTGGATATATCAGAAAAAATAGTCTCTACATCTGTCCCGTTCATTAATTCCTCAGGCATCTAATTCTCCTTTCTCAAAAGTGGCGACGTGTCGCCACTTTTTAATATTTCTCACAGGTTTCCTGCTTATTTGCAGATACTAATGTTACTCCACCTTTCAGCGAAAATTCTCCTGTGTTTTTATTACAACTGTCGCATGCAGGAATAATTTTTCTCCACTAACATTGGGATTATACACATGTGCTCCTGTTTGCTTAATGAAGACAACGAATAAATACGCGGTCACAATATGTTAAGCACAAAAGGAGCGGTAATGTAATCCGCAACATAAATATTATCCCTTACCCACACAACTCCAACCAGACTCTTTCTTAACTTAACATACGAAATCATGCTAATACCATTTCGTCCAGTCATATATAGGTTGCAATACTAACAAGTGCCTCCAGAAAGTCTGTTACAAGTTGTTCCTCTCCCTATGTAACACATTATTTATCATATTATCCAATACCAGAATATGTAATATCACTTCAGGATTCTCTGTATGAACAATATTGTTCGGAATATTTGTCTATGGTCTACTATCAATAGTTTTTTAAACTAATTTTTAGTTATAAACAAGTACCCATCAGCAGTAAACCTGCCAATGGGTACTCTATTATTTCAATCGTTTGTTCAACAAATTGTCAATCTCAAATTACTCGATGATTGTAGCAACACGGCCTGAATGTATTTATGTTTCCATGCACTACCAGGCATTATCACACAAATCGGCTTTTTTCAGGCTTTCTTAATATGCACAATGCAGTACCCATATGCATTATCAAGTGCGTATTTGTTGCAAATCTGTTGCAAAAGTACAAATTTGTTGCAAATATATGTGAGTCCATTTCTTGGGACTCTTTCCTAGAAAATCCTTAAGTTTTTTGATAGATTTTCCATTGCTTCTTTTTTCTTCGTCTCTGTCACTTCGGCATAAATATCCATTGTAGTATTTATATCCGCATGCCCCATGACAGTTTGAATCACTTTAACGTTTGTTTCGTTTTCACAAAATCTGGTACAAAAAGTATGTCTAAAGGTGTGACATGAGAAAAAAGGTAACATAATCGGTTCTCTATGCTCCTTTTTCGCCCTAACCTCTTCTTCAGCATTATGATTATTAACAATGCGTCGAATCGAATGGTCAATCGCTGAATGTTTATATAAAGAACCTGCTTTATTGATAAAGATGAAATCCGTCATACCATCTACCACTAATGGACTAATTCCATTCTTTTTCCGCTCATCGTACAACTCCTTCAACACTTCATACACAGCATCCAACATTGGAATTTTACGTATTCCCGCTTTCGTCTTTGGTGGACCTGCTTTAAACTCTAATGTATATGGTGCTTTCTTTCCTCTCCGGAAATATGTCATACTATGATTGATATCAATCACATGATTTTCCATATCAACATCTTGCCATCGAAGCCCGCAAATTTCACCTATGCGGCATCCGGTTCCAAGCAAAACAGTAAAAAGAGGACGCCAATAATCATATAGCGGATGTCCAGTCACATAATCCAAGAGTTCTCGCTGTTGCTCAAGTGTCAGTGCGCGCTGCACTTTCATCTTACGTCCCTGCCTCTTTCTTACTTCTGAAAGAACCCCATCACTAGGATTTTTTCTGATAATGTCATCACGTACCGCCATATCAAATGCGGGATGCAACACACAGTGCAAACTTTCGACGCTTTTAACCTTTATACCTTTATCAATTAGAGAAAGATAAAAGTTTAGTACATCCGAATATCGAAGTTCCGTAACTTTTCTTTTTCCGAAACCATCACTACAAAAATGATCATATGTGTAACGATAATTTGCGTAAGTCGAGGAGGCAAGATTATTCTTAGTCGCCATATACCGGTCAACCAAAAAATCCAAATCTGCTTTTCCTGCCACATAAAAATCAATCCCATCCAACTGGTCTCGTTTCAATTCATCTTCCTTTTCACGAAGTTCCATCAATGTGTTTGCATAAATGTAACATCGCTTGCCAACTGGATTTGTGTATGTATACACGTATCGTCCATCTTGCGACCGCTGGACTTCTCCTTTGCGTAGCGCTCTGCCTTTATTATCTTTTCTTGCTTTTGCCATACATTCTCCTTTCCATTATCTAGAAAAGAGATTTTGTACCTGTACTAATTTCCCTTGAAAAATTGTTCAAGAGCACACTGTACAACTTTTGTAATGGATAGCTTATGCGAAGTTGCATATTGCATTAAGATTTCATATTCCTGATCAGACAAACGAACACCAATTGATTTCTTTTTCGTTATTTTCTGCTTAGGACGTCCCATCTTCGCCATCTGCTCACCTCACATTGTTTACTATCTTCAGTATACTTTTTGTTAAACAATTTGTCAAGACTTTTCGTCAAACAAAATCTCATGTATGTTTTCTAAATTCTAAATGTCTCCAAGTACGTTTCAAACAGTTCGCAATTTACAAGTGCCATTTTCCCAACTTTATAAATAGCTCCAGCATCCTTTGCCATATCCTGAAATTTACGCATACTCATACTATACATTTCAGCTCCTTCTTTATATCTGACAAACTTCTTTTGCCCATCTTTTTTCATTATTGTAGTTTTTCCTTTCTTGTCTCAGTACTCTTTTACTTTCTGAAATGTATGCATCCAAAATTGTCACACACTTCAGATGCATATTTTCAGAATCAGAAAGTTCAGAGTTCTTCCAAAGAATTTCACTTGGCATCTCTGCCAATAACAGCATACCCTCCGGATACGCTCTCATTGACAGGGTTACACTTTTCTCCAGTTGAAATCATCGGTCACTGTGGTTAGCAGTGCACTCGGGACTTGCACCCTCTATCATTGGACCCATACGGGGAGTATCATTATTATAAAGCAGTCGCAACCCGGAACCACCACAGTTCCTATTTTGCATGGATGTTCTCGCTCACGGCATAAACCGGTCATGGCGTATCTGCGTTTCGGCGCAATGCGTAGCTGCTTTGGACGTCCGACGAAATCATCATATTCAGTTAATGTGTCCTTATTGTAGACACACTCTTAGTATAAAAAGGGACTTTTTGTTTGACTAGACTATTTATTCCGCAGCATATACCACGGTTTATCGCAAAAAAGCATGGAAACTTCCGAAAACATGAACAAGGCGGCCTGTAAGCCACCTTGACATTTTTCTAAATATTTTTTACTTTTTCTCTAATGTTGTCTGGCAGATCCGATATTGAATCTTCTGATTTATATGTTATTGTAGAATAACTTTTTTCGTTCGTCTGCTTTGAAAAAATGTATTTTACCTCATATAGTTCTTCAAATCTGCTAGTACTGATATCCTCTACTCGGAACGAATAGGGAACCAGACAATCATCAATCAAAGTTCCTGTCTTGTCCCGATTCGGTCCGCACAAAAGAACAAATTGAAAATTAGTTACTCCTATTTTATATATAGCCGTTATCGTCACTATTTCTGTCGCAATCATTACATTGGTGCATGTAACCTTATACAAATTCTCCAAATGATTGATTTTCCTTTCCGCCAGATCATACGGATGCGTCTTATCAAACATCACTTCACTTGGTCTTAACCCTTTTTTCTTCTTTGCGTGAAGGAAAAAACCTTTTGCTTTCAAATTAGTCTTCACTCCGGTTAAATGTAAGAATGAAGAACTCTTAAAGACGATTTCAACATAACTATCCTCATATACATAAAGAAAAGTTCTTCCTGCTAAATGTTTTTGATAATTAATCGCTGCACTATGTATTTTCTTTAGCAATTTTGATTTTCCCATCTTTATTCTCTCTTTCTTTCCTTCACTATGCCACAAAAAAAGGGAAGCTCTCGCTTCCCTTAGAATCACCACTGGCAGTTTGCTTAAGCTGTTACCCTCAAGCCAATCGCATATGACCTAATCCTCATATTGGATATGGCATTTTCCTCTAGGATACTGTGCCACGCAGTTTGCTATAACCAAAATTATAACATAGCCACAAATCTTTACATCCTTTGTGTGGATGTCCAGTGCTTTCTATCTATTATATTATGAAGAAATTTTGATTTTGTCAATCAAATTTCTTCATATACAATGTTTTATGTACTAAGTGAAACATACTTTTTAAATCTTCTTTTCTGCAATCATTCTTAAGCTCTGCAAAAACTCAAACAATATTTCCTGATATTCCGCCGGAAGCAATCTTGATTCTTGGATCAGTTCAATCTCCTGTATTTTCTGCAGTACCACAATCTGTTCATTCGTTTGAAACAATTCAAAAGGTTCAATGCTCATTCCATGACTTATCTTAACAATATTGCTTTCCCGAATATCATAATCTTCTTTTCTGAGTATGTCATACAACGTACTTTGCGACATTCCGCTCTTCTGCGAAAATCTGTACTTTGACATTTTTGTTGCTTCTAAATATTGAATTAGTTTTTCTCGGACTATGCTCTTATACATCTTTCAAGCATCCACATCCTTCCTGTGACCACAAGTAAAGTATACACTACCCTTTTATTGTATGGTAGACTATTTGTTCCGTGGTAAGTACCACGGTAATCCGTGATATTCTTTTTACAACCAATCACATAATACACTTTGAAATTTCCACTTTTTTGGAATTTTCGACTAATCCTGTTATTATTATGCTTTTTGATATAGTTCTATAATGCATCTCGCCCGATAACACAAAAGTTCAATAATGGAAGGATCGGATGTCGTCTCAATTCTTATATATTCTGTAAGGTTTATAATCCAGTTACAGATGGCGGTTTTCGTTGAAACAATCCTCATCCGAAAAATATTGTCCTGCGCTTTCATTTTTGATGTAATTCGAAATTCCAGTTCCACCGCTTCCACCAGTGTTTCATCAACCAAAAGTGTAGCACTGACTGGCTCTTCATATGACATACGTGGATGCTCTTCCAAATACTTTGAGATTTCAAAAAACTCGTCAACACTTTCTACAGAATAAAAATCTCGCCCACGCTCAAAGTTCATTTCCACCTGCTCCATCCGGTCGATTCGATAATGCGACAGCGCATCCCTTCCATCTGTATTGCAGATCAAGTAATACCAGCCTCCGCTAATGATCAAAAAATACGGGGATACTTTAAACACTTTATCTGTCAGTCTCCCATTTTTTCGATACCGGAATGATACTGTTCTTGATCTTTTAATCGCTTTCCCGATTTCAACTAAGTAATTATAAATATACGCATTTTTTGTTCTCTTTAGCATTTCACGGTACTTCACAAATTCAAACCAGCTGCCAAAATATTTGCTGGCACATCGTTTCAACTTTTCAAGCAGCCTTTTGGCGCAATTATTATCTATCCCCGGAGAAAATAAAATACTATCATGCAGCATGCGAATTTCTGTATCAGTAAACAATCGGCCATTCAGATAATAGGTTTTTATATAACCGCCCGATTGGTTTGGGTTTGCAACCGTTCTTTCACATATTTGCAATTCCTTTTGTCCATCCGGTTTCCATTGTGTTTCTTGAAAAAACAAGTTCAGCTGACGAATATTCGATGAAACCAGTTTTTGTAATCCCAATCTTGTCATTCTTCTTTCTGCTTCAAAATCCTCTTCCAATCGATTGCAGATAAAATCCATAGTAACCATGTTCTCCTTATCTGCGTGCTTCCATAAGATTCTAAGTATCAATAACGGAATCATCTTCTTACTAGTTGTTTTCCCCATATCTAATCTTCCCCCTTTTTGCTCAGAATTCAATCTTCCCATATGTAAAAGAAAAGAGGAATCATGTTTCTGACAACACGTTCCTCTCGAACCTTTACTGTTTACTCCAACATTAAATTTATTGGACGTTACTTAACTTTACTTTAATAAGAATTGCTGTATTCCATAACAATTGTCGACTATGTCATCACATAAATAATGCTTAATCTGCTCCAATAAGTGTACTACATAACTTGGCTTACACCGATCCCATTCATCTATGAAAACTATAAGACGATTTCCCAGCGTCCATCAACGGCAACAGTGCCTGCAATTTCCTATGCCATTAGTAAATCATATAAATACACTAAATTCTTATTGCTAGGCAAAATATCTTCGTTTAAAGCCCGTATCAGATTTTCT
>ERZ808252.640-NODE-640-length-31927-cov-4.783384_pt1 | contig 31927 bp, 32 predicted proteins | sample MGYA00521242_ERZ808252 | MGnify/ENA primary metagenome ERZ808252 (study PRJEB31516, sample SAMN03275581) | gut metagenome | biome: mammalia-associated habitat; material: feces | host: Papio cynocephalus | place: Kenya | collected 2012-08-07 ...
TGGTTATGCCTGTGCCGTGGGCGTTGAGGCAGCGGTCGTATTGCCTGTCGCATTCCTCCGGAGTGTAGCCATTGTTGAAACGACTGATCCGGTGGTAGATGGCGCGTCCGCTTTCACCGAGGGCATCGGCGAGGGCGAATCCGAGGTCTCGCCAGTTGGAGTAGCCTGCGGTGATGTCTGTGCGCGTCGCTTCAATGCGCCGTGTGACGAGTTCGATGTCATCTTTTGGTTCCGGATGTGAGGTTTGCGGCTCGGGGACTTGTCTGATGTCTGACGGGAGCCAGTCCGAGGGTATGAATGTTTCTTTCTGCATTGTATTATCTGTAATTCGGGTTTATATATGCGCCAGGGTCGTGCGGAAGGAAGCAGGCTCTGGCGATGTCCTTGCCGGACTTGTCGGGTTCGACGCCGTAGGCTTTGGTGATATAGCCTGCAACTGCCTGGAAGTAGTCTGAATGGGATGTCTGTCCCCTGCTGATTTCGATTATCCATTTGAGCCCGTCTCCAGAGGGACTTCTGAAGAGCAGCGCGGTCTCGAAGTAGCGGTCCGTCAGAAGCCTCACGAACAGTCCCTCAACATCGGAGATGTGGTCGAAGTCGATGCAGAGGAGACCAGATTCGGTGACGCAGCTGGCGTTGCTACGTGATGTGAACTCGCCGCTGAAGGTGGCGTAGTCGAAGTTGGCGGCCTTGTATATTCTTGCCCTTGACTTGTCCGCTATGCTTCGGAGGGTGCTGGTGCGTTCCTCGGCGTAGCGTCCGGTGATGTATTTCCAGGCATCGAGGACGGTTATGCTCTTGTAGGGGCTGATGTTTGTTATCGGTGCCTTGTAGAACGAGAACTTTGGGCCTTTGGAGGTCGGGAGCGGTGGGATGTTCTTGTACTGGTGGTTCTCTCCGTCAAGGTTGAGGTTCATTTCACGGTTCAGTGTGGCGAGGAGTTCCTGCCCTGTCTGGCGGTAGTACATCGAAGCAAAGTCAAGCGCATCGCCGTCGGGGATTGCCCCGCTGAGGTCGTGATGTCGGGCGCATTCGTCGGAGAGGCGTTGTTCGGGATGGAGTTTGTCGATGCGAACTTGGAGTGTCCTTTCGCCTCCAGCGTAGGGGTTGCGGACAGTGCCGCAATCCCTGCCCGAGACTCGCATAACGGTTTCTCCAGGATAGAACTTCCGGAGGATGTGGCAGTAGATGTCCGCGCCCCACAGAGTGTGCCTCAGCACCATCTGCCTATTTTTCGTCCTTTCCATAGCGTTCGCGGATGTTGAACATTACATAGTTGTCTTTCAGGAGCCGTTCTATGTCGTGACGGAAGTAGTAGATTTTCCTGCCGATTCTGGTGTAGGGTATCGTCCCGTTCGAGCGGAGGGTCTGGAGGGTGCGGGGGCTGATGTGGAGCCTCATCATCACGTCCTGGCCGTCAAGGAGGGTGTCGAGGATGCTCTCCCCGTTTCTTTCGCATTGGCATCGGAGGACTTCCTCTTCTGTCATCTTTCCCTGTCTCATGAGTTCATTTTGGATGAACGGGCATTGGCGGAGGATCTTCGAGTATGGCTCGGCGGGGTCGGCGGCCATCCGGAGGATGATGTCGCCGATGGGCTGCGGTTCGCGGTGTTTCATAGCTCTTCCCTTTGGGCGAAGAGTCGCATCGCCTTGTCAACGTCTATGACTATCTTCCTGCCGTTCTGGATGATAGCTTCCTTGAGGAACGTGTTCTTGTACCTCTGTGCCGTGGCGTGAGAGCAGCCGAAGATGTCCCGTATGCCCTGGAGTCCGTAGACGTAGCGTGCCGTCTTCTGTTCGGGCTGCCTGGGCTTTTCTGTGTTCAGTCCTGCTATGAGGGCTTTGAGGTCAGCGACAGTCAATGCCGCTATTGGTGTCGTGTCATCGTAAAACATCTCTTTACACTTTATTGGTTTTTACTGATGACTCAACCGGTTGGGCCGTTATTGTTTTTGATATATCCGAGGCAAAGGAAAGCATATTCCCGATGCCGTCAAATAGGTGATATCCGTGGTTTTACAGCATTGTGATTTCCTTATGGGAGTATGGTTCTGTTCAGTATCATACGGTATGAAAAGAACAAGGCCACTTGACACTTTTCATCGAAAATCTGAGAAAGTGTCAAATGGTCGATATGGTTTGGTATGTTATTGTCTGCTTTAGTTCGGGAACTCCGTCAGTTCTGTCCAATGAGGTGTAAAAGGAGTTCCCAAAGGAGTGCCGTGTCCAGGGTGCGGATTCTGGTGCGGTCGGAGGTGAGGATGAGGAGGCCGTCGTTCATCCAGTTATATATGGTCTGGCGGCTGACTTTCAGATAGCGGGCAAATTCGGCCTTCTTCATCTCGGGATGGAGGTCGGTGGTGTCGCGGAGGCGGGATATGTCCTCGGAGGTTATGCCCACCTTGCGGAATGATATGTCCACGAGGTCGTGGAGTGTTATGTGGCTGTAGCCTTTGTCGGAGAACGCCTGTAGGAACGGCAGCAGCCTGTCGATGTCAAGGCGGAGTCCGAGGAGGGCTTTCAGCATCAGGGAGGTTTCGGGATGGGCTGGCATAGGAGGGGCTATTTCTTGAGGTTCTCGTCAAAGAGGCTCATCGCAGCGGCCTTGGTCTTCTCTGCGATGTCGATGTAGGGGCGCATGGCCTTGTAGTCCGAGTGGCCAGTCCATTTCATCACTACCTGAGGAGGGATGCCGCTGGCAAGGGCGAAGCAGATGAATGTCCTGCGGCCTGCGTGGGTGCCGATGAGTGCCCACTTGGGGTAGGTCTCCTCTACTTTCTGTCCTGCGCGGAAGAACACTTTCGTGATGGGGGTGTTGAAGCCGCAGAGCTCGCAGAGGTCTTTGAGGTAATAGTTCATATTTTGATTGGCGATGACAGGCAAAGCAAGACCTTTAGGAAACGGTTCATTTTCATATTTCTTCAAGATTGCTTTTGCAAAGCTGTTGAGGTCAATAGGAAGCCTGTCATTTGTTTTCTGGGTAGTCACATAGAGGCAGTCGCCTATGATGTCATTTCTCTTGACTTTCGCCATATCAGAGTATCTGAGAGACGTGAATGCGCAGAAACAGAAAAGGTCTCTGGTCTTTGCCAAGGCACCAGCTTCGTGAACTGTCTTTTCGTATTCCTTGCCATCCATATCCTTTAATGTCACTTTTGTGCCGTTTGCTGGAATGTCATAATGATACAGACGAAGCAGTTCTTCTTTTGTCAAGAAGATAACGGGTTTTTCAAGAACTTTGAATTTCGGTTGGAATCGGCTGATGGCATCTTGCTGACATAGACCTTTTCTTATTGCCCAATTGAGAAACCATTTGAGGTTATTGAATTGTTTCTGAGCGGTTTTCTCTTCAAGGCCGTCGGACATTCTCAAGAATCGGACAAATGCCTGAAGCCCCTCTTCATTGAAGTCTTGATATGAACAGTCTTTCTTGAATCTTTTCAGGCGTTTGGCGAAGGTGCTCCAGTTTTGAGTCGTGGAACTTGCCCATTGGCATGCAATGCTTTCTTCTTTCACAAACTGATCAATGTCATCAAAAATGGTCTTGACTTTGGAGTATTTCTCAATGTCGTCAGGTTTGATGCCTAGGGCTTTTTTCATCTCAAGACGAAGTTCGTCAGCGGTTGGCATCGTCTTCACTTCATTAATGTAGTTGGTGAAGTGAGAAAGAAGATTGAATATGTCTTTGTTGATTTCTGTGGCGGATTCTCCTTTTGAGTTTACATATTTTGCTCTGCTGACCCTGGAACCGTTCCAAACTTCCGGCAATACGCTGTGGCCGATTGTTGGAAAGAATCTTTTCTTGAAGATGATGACCGACATCTTGATTGGACATTCTCCAGCTTTATTCGGATGAGTGTCGAGGTAGAAATTTACTGTCGCCATATCAGAGTTTATTTTGTTATCAGTTCCATTATTCACGAACAAATTTACGAACAATACTTGATATATCAAAATAAACTTCGCTGAACTATGTGATAATTTATGTTTTGATTTTCAGATATTTATAAATTGTTCGATATTCAGTTAAATTATAACTTTAATCCCTCCCTCTCCGCAAACAAGCAGAAAAGTAAATCAGCAGAGTGTTTGCTCTGCTGATTTTGTTTTATGGACAGTCTGTCAAAATCGACAGATTTAAAGTATACTATCGCCAATCTATCCGATAGCACCTATCGAAAAAAACTATAGGCAATGCTTTGCCGTGCATTCTGTCAGCATTACTTTTGTCGCTCGAAAAAAGCACAAAAGTATGATACTTGAAATTTTAACAAACCAGATCAGCGAGAGCTCCGCCGCCATAGTTGCGGCCTGCATATTACTATCAGTCGGAGCCATGATATTCGATTCGCTATTTGAGCACAGAATCACCAAGAAACAAGCTGCCAAAAGAAGCCCGGAGCACACATGGCACAACGGAAGTGATGGCATAGACCCTTGCGGAGTACCATTCAAAGGTCTTGAGCCTATGACTGAGGACATGAATCAGGTGGTGAGCCCAATCGTGACTCCAGACGGCGTCCCATGCCTTAACGATGATCCATACATAGATTTGACCATATCCAGATCGAAGAGCATTAAAGACAATGAACATGCAGCAGCAAAGCACGCAGCGGTTACAAAACATGGACTCGCTTAAGGATAAAGGAGAATTTCTCTGCCTCTATGCCTCCACGCTGTATTCCTGCGGCGCCACCGCTATGAGGATTGACAAGAATCTGCAGCGCATTGCCTCCTGTTGGCATTGTTCTGCGGATTTCTCCGTCTCCCCCACATGTGTGCTAGTGACTCTTATCGACTCAGAGGGAGGCTCTTTCACGATGTCGCGTTCTATTCCCAAGGACAAGATCAATTTCGACACCATCACAAGTCTTAGCGCACTGAGTTGGGAAATTCATGATGAGGAACTTGACATCAGTCAGGCTTCGGAGAAGTATGTAGCCATTATGGAGCGCAAGAGGATGAATCCGTGGCTTGTCACGGTACTCGCCAGTGTTGCCAACGCCTCGTTCTGCGAACTTTTCGGTGGCGATTGGATAGCTATTCTCATAGTGTTCGTAGCCACTCTTGACGGTTTTTTCCTCAAATCAGTTCTTCCCAAATACGGGGTTGACCACAAAATAGCGATCATCGCCGGATGCACCGTCTCGGCAATCATCGCCTGCACAGGCTTCGTGCTCGGTATTAGTACAACGCCTGAAGTAGCATTAGCCACCAGCGTTCTATACTGCGTACCTGGTATTCCCTTTGCCAACGGTATCAGTGATATGCTCTATGGGCACCACCTATCATCCATCAGCCGAATGCGCAACGCATTCATCATAACTGCCTGCCTCTCCATCGGATTGTGCCTGGCTTTCGTTATCCTCAATATAAAGTTCGTATGATAAGCATTTTGTTGTCTCTGCTTAAGGATGGTTTCTTCGCTGCATTGGCAGCGATGGGGTTTGCCGCCATCAGCAACCCATCGCCCAGAGTTCTACCGTGGTGTTGCCTTGCCGCAGCCTGCGGACACATGACACGATTCCTGCTGATGACCTATGCCGGATGGCATCTTACCATTGCAAGTTTCATCGCCTCCTGTGTCATCGGTCTCATATCTTTGCCGATGGCTGGACACATCAAGACGCCTGCAGAGTTCATCTCGTTTCCGGCACTGCTCCCGATGGTGCCTGGCATGTATGCCTACAGGGCGGTACAAGCCATAGTGTATTGCATTCAGATTCCAGATGAGTGTGCGTTCATGCACTATATGTACCTGCTGACTTACAACGGTATTATATTCATAGTAACGATTCTTGGGATGGTAGTTGGCGCAACTCTTCCTATATTTGCATTCACAAAATATTCGTTTTCCGTGACAAAACAAACAAGACGATGGAACTCAGACAAATAAGATATTTTCTCCAGATTGCCGAGACATCAAGCTTTTCAGAGGCTTCGAGGCAGCTGTGCATATCGCAGAGCACAGTCTCCCAGCAGATCAAACAGCTTGAAGATGAGCTTGGTGCAGAACTGTTCATCAGGGACTCACATAGCGTAAAACTCAGCGACTACGGAATACAGTTCTTTCCGTATGCCAAGAACATCGTCGAGGACGTACAATCTGGAATAGCACGAATCAAAGATGTCTCTGGTCTATCCGTAGGCACGATAAACATAGGAGCCACCTATACTTTCTGCCCCCTGCTGGGCAAGACAATCGAAGACTTCATGAAAGAACACCCTGGCATCTCCATCAATCTGACTTGCAGTTCAATGGAAGAACTAATGAAGATGCTGGAAGACGGAGAACTTGACACTGTACTATCCTACCGCCCGAGCCGGATGTTTGATAACATCGAGTCACATATTCTCTTCAATAGCAACCTCTGCGTCATCGCACGGCACGGCCATCCTCTCTCGGGAAAAGGCATCGTACGGCTAATGGACATAGAAAAATACCCTGTGGCGCTGCCGTCCCGTGGGCTTCAGGCGCGAAATGAATTCGACCGATTGCTCTTCGGCCAGAATTACAGATTCGACGTCAGACTGGAAGTCAACGACTTGAATATGCTTCTGGACTTGGTAAGACGTACAGAACTTATAACTTTCCTCTCTGCAGCCACTGTCAAGGACAAACCAGAGTTCTGTACGATAGAGATAGACCATAGCGAGACGGAAATGGTAGGCTCTTATCATCTTCTAAAAGGGCAATACATAAAGGTGGCGACGAGGGCTTTCCTCAAAAGCCTGGTGGAAAACAACGCCTTCATGATCTCCATGGATGCCTTAACCGCTTAGAGACGTCATATTCTCACGCGAAGAGGAAGCAAGGGGAACCGCACCAAAAAAGCGCCACGACCCGACGCAAAAAGCCCTCAGGATCAGGAGCATTCGAGAATTCCTGATGCTCTTCTAAAAAGACTGCCGACCAGCAGTTTATGGAACATCCATATTCCTATGAAATAAACCCTTCCAAGTGTATTATGAAATTTCACTACCGTGCATACCTCTGCTTTACCTGTCCGCGGACAATATAGTGAAACCCAGAATGCAAGATGCTTATCATCCATTCCAAGGATGATTTCCTCCTCATTCTTTTCAATTATCTTATCTTTGAAAGTTCCCCCGCCCTTGAGTCTTAATGGCTTCACCAGAAAATTCCTAAGTCGGAACAACCAACGTACCGGTGCCGGAAAGTCTTCAAACATCAGCGAAAACAGAGTCTCAGCATCGCCATTAAACTCTCTCTCGAAACAATCGCAATAATCAGCCGGGAGATATTTGTCAATCAATCTATACACAACTACAGCTCTCTCGTATAATATCCAAACCGCTCACACGATAACATTCTCTATTTTCTTGCACTCCGCCCTGCTTGGACAGTCAAAGCAAGTCTCATACCCTTTGGACATGGCACATTTGCGGATTTCACACATAGAATCGCAATAGACAAATTTAACCCCGTCCGCACGACAACCCAGGCAATTTATAGTCTCCGGTGTAATCTGATCAGTTTTGTTCAACTCACACCACTCACGAGAAACCTCCTTGCGAAGTTCATCATCATTTTTTAGAGTTGCGATACGCGCCTGGCAAGTTCCACAGTTGAGTCCGCAATAAGCAATAAGAATATCTTTCATTTTCCATTCAATAAACTGCTGACAACCATCCAAGGGCTCTCACAATGACAATTGCAACTTAGGAAGCCGCCAGCAGCACTCTTTACAAACAACATTTCGTTACAAAAGTAACAAAATAATTTTAGTGTAACAAGTGCTTCAAAACCATCTCGCAACCCGATTGCCATTCCACTACACCGAATAGCATTAATTTCAGAATCAACATAGAACCCAAAAGGGCGACTTCCAAGTCCATAAAGACTCTTCAGTCACCCCTTATAATGCTATTGATACGGCGGACCCTATCTTACAATATGCCCGGTTATCTCTCCGCTGCACGCAGCCGCATTAGCTTCATCAGTGTCAATGTGCATAGCAAGCGCATATTTCTCGGAGACCCTTATCACAGTGTCTCCGAACACAAGTTTCCTTCCAGTAGGCTGCTCTACCTCCACATTCACAATCTGCCCGTTCTCCACGCCAAAAGTAGCAGCATCAGATGGAGTCATATGCACATGTCTCTTGGCAATGATGACACCTTCCTTAAGTTCGATCTCTCCACATGGTCCAACTATCTTGCATGGAGCAGATCCCTTAACATCACCACTCTCCCTAATAGGAGCCACAATTCCAAGGGTGCGAGCATCCGTAAATGAAAGCTCCACCTGGTTCTCCGGACGAACAGGTCCAAGAATGGAGCATTTGAGCGTAGATTTCGGTCCTACCACATCCACTTTCTGGGCAGAAGCGAACTGACCCGGCTGAGACAGAGGCTTCTTCACCTCAAGTTCAAAGCCCTTGCCAAAAAGAATATCCAATGCCTCACGTGTCACATGAACGTGCCTTGCAGATGTTTCAATTACAAAATTTGCCATTTCTATATCAGATTTAATTTTCCATTTCAGATACGATATGCATCGTATCCCTTGCTATCACGAGTTCCTCATTTGTCGGAATAAGCGCCACTTTTACGGTAGAATCAGGTGCAGAGATAATAGTCTCGCCCTTGGCATTTTCGTTGGCCTCCACATCTATCTTTACACCCATAAATGAAAGGTTGTCACAGATATGTCTACGCAGGCGGGCATTGTTTTCACCGATTCCTGCCGTGAACACGATAAGATCAACACCATTCATTTCCGCAATATAGCCGCCCACATTCTTGATGGTGTCGAATGTAAGTTTCTTGAGTGCTATCTTGGCTCTCTGGTCACCATCGGAGGCAAGCTGATTAAGGTCTCTAAGATCCGAACTCTTGCCGGACAGTCCCAAGAAACCACTCTTCTTGTTCATGACATCCGTCATTTGATCTGGAGTCAGTCCCTCTTTCTTCATGATGTAAGGCACGATATTAGCATCGATGTTACCGCAGCGCGTTCCCATAATCATACCCTCAAGAGGTGTGAATCCCATGGATGTGTCCACACACTTTCCATCCTTGACGGCAGTGATAGAACTTCCGTTGCCAAGATGACAAGTAATAATCTTGGAGTTGGCAAGATCAAGACCAGCAAGAGCCGCACCCCTACGAGATACATACTGGTGTGAAGTACCATGAGCACCGTATCGGCGAACACGATACTTGGTATAGTACTCGTACGGAAGAGCATACATATAAGCATACGGTTCCATGGTCTGATGGAAAGCCGTATCGAACGTCACAACCTGTGGAACATCTGGAAGCACACTTGAAACGGCATGAATACCAAGGAGATGGGCCGGATTGTGAAGAGGAGCAAATTCACAGCATATCTCTATCTTATGAAGCACATCATCATTGACAAGAGTACTGCCAGAGAAGAAATCCGCACCCTGCACAATACGATGACCTACCGCTTCAATATCTTCAAAACTGCGGAGAACGCCGTGAGATGGATCCACAAGGGCGTCAAGCACGAGTTTCATACCCACTTTGTGGTCAGGAATAGGTTGGGTAAGGACAAATGGCTCCTTACCACTTGGCTTATGTGTCAGACAGCCGTCAGGAAGGCCTATTTTCTCCACAATTCCTTTAGCGAGAAGGTCGAAAACATCGTCGCCCTTCATATCAAGAAGCTGATATTTGATAGATGAGCTTCCGCAATTGATTACTAATATTATCATAATATCTGAAATGAGGTGCAAATTTACTAATATTTTACTTATTTTTGGGGAAACTTGCTATGAAAATGACTTACGACTTCAAGACGCTAAACTTGTCATTCACTTCGGGCGTAGCACTCGGCCTATTCCTAAACTTTCCGCATCCTATGATAGCGGCATCCATAGCTGTCTCAAGTGCAGCCATCCTTATTGCACTGTATTCAGCCCATTTCGCATCGGAGCTACTTCCTCACGCAGCACTGCTACTCCTCGGCTTCAATTCAGGCCTAAACGTCGGCATAGGCCCGCAATTATCGCTGCTAACCACCTGCATGCTACCCCAAAAGGCCCTATCAACCCTAAAATCAGCCATAGATAGTCTATGCCTTGACGGATCGGAAACGGGAGCACTCGCCACGGCCCTCCTCACTGGAGACAAAAGCCTTCTCAACGCACAGACGATCAAGGAGTTTCGCATAGCTGGGGCGGCTCATATCCTGGCACTTTCAGGACTGCACCTCGGCATCATAAGTTCCATCCTGCGAAGGTTTCTCTTCTTCATCGGGAATAGCACAGCCGGCCTACACATCCGTAGCGTCATCCTCATCGGAGCATGTCTATTCTATTGTCTAATGACAGGGGCATCTCCTTCTGTCGTCAGGGCATTCCTATTCATCACTCTCGCTGAAATAGCACGCCTATCCCCAGAAAGGTCTACAAACAGACTCAACTGCTACTGCCTCGCTCTGATGATCCAACTCATCATTAGCCCAGAAGCCATCACTACACCCGGATTCCAGCTGTCATATCTCGCAATGTTAGGGATATATACTATCTTTCCAGTTCTTGATGCATGGCTGCCAGCAGGTAAAGGAACACTTCACGTAAAAAAGTTGTGGAGTCTCGCGGCCATGAGCATTTCATGCCAACTGACCACATCCCCAATAGCATGGATTCTATTTCACTCATTTCCAGTCAACTTTCTTCTCACCAACATCATAACTCTCCCACTATGCGAACTGTTTATTTGCTCATGCATCGGGTGCATAGCACTCGACAGCATTGGAATATGCCCAGAAATAGCAAAGAGCCTGACCTCAATGGCAGGCCAGGCTCTTTGCTATTGCATTCATGTACTTACTCTGATCTGACGCATCGCACGGATGCCGCAAAAGAACTCTTATCATATTGGCCAGCATAAACGGTGTCGCTATCCCTATAGATATATTTAAGAATACCTTTGTCGTCATTCTGGTCTGAAGTCCAGAATGCAGCATACTTGTACATAGAGCTAAAAGAAGCATCATCTCCAGCTAAAGACACATACCCGGCAGGCAGTGCAGAGAGGTGAGTCTCGTCAGTCAACTTGACATATCTCGAGAACTCCCACATTCGCGTGTCGTTGAAATAAATATCAGCCATGACCTTTCCAGCCATGCCATTTATAGATCCATCTGCGCCAACTTCCTTGCCGCAACTCTCAGCGAGCGCACTCCAATCAGCCTCTGTCGGAAGCCGCCAACCATCCGGACATGCTGTCTGAGCCTCTTCCCAAGTATAATATCGGCCAAAAATATCGGAGAGCACATCATAGCGCAAATAAGGAAGACCTGATCCATTCCAAGCAAGATTAGAACGCATCCAGAGAAGATCTCCCGCTTTCATAGCCTTATATGTTCTGCCATCTCGCGTATCGGTGAAAAGAATATCTTCATCATAGCTACGGAATCCCGTAATAGATCCTCTGCCATCAAGACCTTTCTTAACTACAGTAAAAGACGTCGTGGTACTCTTCCCATAATAGTCATCGCTACTTACCGCACCGAACACAAGAGACACAACGCCAAGTGTATCCTCCACCTCAAATGTGTATGACTTCTTATCAATCTTTCCGTCGGCGGTAATCACAGTATCATTTTTCTCCTTAAAAGGATTGGCGAAATAATAGCCTATCTTGGCACCATCCGGTCTTGACAACACTGTCATCGTATCCAAGCTGAAAGTCTTGGTATAACCAGGCTCCACATACGCGGGCATCACAAGCTTGAGGCTTCCATCAAGGGTCCCTTTGGTAGTACTATTATCCTTCTTGCAGCCACCGGAGAGAATACTTCCCATGACAATAACGGCCGCAGTAATAATCAAACTCTTCTTCATACAAAATACAAATATGCACAAAATTGCTCGAATTGCGTTAACTTTGTGCAAATACTTTGCCGAAAAAAATGAAGAGAACCTTTCTTTTAGCATCACTCGCAGTGCTTCTTACATCCTTTGGCTGCTCCCAAAGAAGTTATGAGTCATTCTCAGGATACGCTCAAGGCGGGACATATCAGGTCAAAGCCAATCTCAAAGGGGTCAGCGAGACGCACGAAGCCATCGCAGCAGCCATAGATTCCCTGCTTGAATGCATTGACTTCAGCATATCCGGATACAACCACAATTCCCTGCTGAGCCAGCGCAATGCAGGAAAGGAAATCGTTCCGGACAGATATTTCACAGAACTCTTAAGCCTGTCTGAAAAGTACAAAGAGTTGTCCGACGGGGCATTTGATGTTTTTAGCGGGCCCCTTTTCGACATTTGGGGGTTCGGCTTCACCACAGACAGTCTGCCGTCAGATGAAGCGGTAAAGGCGGCCATGGCTGACTGCGTCAGCAGAAAGACTTTGAATTTCAACGCCATAGCACAAGGATACAGTTGCGATGTTATCGCAGAGTATCTGCACTCGCTCGGAGTAAAGGACATGCTCGTGGATATAGGTGAAATCTACTGCGAAGGGTTCAACCCGTCTGGAAAAGGATGGACAATCGGAGTTGATAATCCAGTGGACGGCAACAACACTCCAGGCAAGGACCTCAAAGGAATCTGGCACTCTGACGGCACGGGCTGTGGCATAGTCACATCAGGCAATTACCGCAAATTCTACATAAAGGACGGAAAGAAATACGCACACACGATCGACCCACGTACAGGATATCCCGTACAGCACAATCTGCTCAGCGCCACTGTCACTGCCCCATCAGCAGCGGAAGCAGATGCTCTTGCCACAGCTTGCATGGTGCTCGGTCCGGATGACGCACGCCGTCTTGTGGAGTCCCTTGATGGGGTGGAAGCCTACCTGATATGCTCAGATGGAACTTGGAAATCTGAAGGATTTAATCTTGAATAATTCCTTTGACAAGGAGCCAAACTTTAACTATATTTGTAGTTTATAACAATCTATCACGGATATGACAGAGAACAATATAGGACTTGACTACAATACGTCAAGAGAGAAAATGGCGATGCCGGAATACGGCAGAAACGTGCTGAAAATGGTGGAGAGCCTGAAACTCATTGAAGATAGGGACAAACGCAGCGAGCAGGCACGTGCCGTTATCAAAGTCATGGAAATTCTCAATCCACAAGTGCATCAGCAAGAAGACTACGAGCACCGCCTATGGGATCAGCTATACATGATCGCCGGATTTGACCTCGACGTAGACTCTCCTTATCCATGTCCGCAGGCTGAAGTCTTTACGAAAAGCCCGGTGCCGCTTCCCATGAAGGATAGCCGCATCAAAGCGGCACACTATGGCCGGAATATCGAGAAGATCATCAACCTGCTGGCTTCCGAGCCTGACGGAGAGGTTAAGACCGAAATGCTCAGAGGACTTGCAACATACATGCGTCAGCAGTATCTGATATGGAACAAGGACAGCGTGGCTGACGAAACGATCTTCAACGACATAGAGAAGCTCTCAGATGGAAAAATAACCATTCCCGAAGGGCTTTCGCTAGACAGACTGTCCAACAGCATTAGTTTCAACAGGCCAAGTCTGGGAGTCAATGTCGGTCAGCCTTCAGCCAAGAATCACAGAAAAAACGGAAAACAGAGAAACAAGAAGAAATAGTAGCCACAAATGAGGATTTGGAAGAACTGGGACGAAGAAGAGAGGGCTGTAGTCATCAAAGTCACCGGCGTCTGCTTTCTTATAGCAGCCGTTTTCGTTTTTATAGCCATCTTATCATACCTTTTTAGCTGGAAGCAAGACGCGAGCCTGCTTTCGGACGGTGGAACTATGGAGAAAGCGGCCAATGCTGCTGGCAGTCTGGGATTCAGGACCGGGCATTTCCTTGTAAGCGAGTTATTTGGCATAGGCAGTCTCGCACTTCTAGTCATCCTTGTAGCCATATCCGTGCGACTATTGTCCGGCAAGTGGCAGAGTTCTCTCGCCAGGACAGGAGTCATAGCTCTTTTCGGGGCATTTCTTGCATCATTGACATTCTCCTACATAGGCAATTTGATTGGCATGGACACTGTGTTCGACGGAGGTCTTGGTGGGCGTTGCGGCTCGTTCTGCACAGCATGGCTCACACAGACTATCGGCAGTATAGTAACTGGGCTTGCCATACTCGTGCTTATCATTATATTCTTGATTCTGACTTCAAGAAAGTTCAGCAGATGGTTTTCTTCACTCGGTAGCGGAGAGAGAAAAAAGAAAAAACGCAAGTCTTCACCAGAAGACAAGCCGGAGCAAGTTCCTACCATGCAAGAAGATAATGCTGACGTATCCGTGACGGAGAGCTCCACTGACGAAGCAGCCTCTCCTGAAGATGCGGCCGAGGGTCTACTCTCTGATGCCATTACGACAGAGCCAGTATCGGAGCCGATCACAGAATCACCTATAGAGTCCACACTTGTCGAGGAGAAGCTGGAACGACTGCATGAAACAGCTAATTACGATCAAGAAGCAACCGGCACAGAGGGCAACTTCGAAATCATTACAGGAGACACCCTCAATACGGAAGTTACCGAGGAGCTCAAGCCTATAAACAACAGACTTGACCCGCCTGACGGGCTGCCGAAATACAAGTTCCCTACCCTTGACCTTCTCGAAGCCCACTCAAGCGGTAGGCGGGAGGTTTCCAGCGAGGAGCTCACCCGCAACAATAATAAGATTAGGGCTGCCCTTGCAAATTACAAGATTCAGCTCAATGACGTCAAGGCTCAGGTTGGCCCTACAGTTACACTCTATAAGGTATATCCCGCCCCAGGCGTCAAGATAGCAGATATCAAGAAACTTCAAGAAGATATAGGCATGACCCTCAACGCCCGAGGGGTTCGCGTCATACAGCTTTCTGACTGCGTTGGTATTGAAGTGGCCAACGACTATTCTTCCATTGTTCCGCTCAAGGCACTTCTCAATGACAACGCCTTCCGCGAGAGCAAGGCCGAACTCCCTGTCGCCATAGGTTACACTATCACGCAGAAAGTCAAGGTCTTCGACCTGGCAGACGCACCTCACCTTCTTGTAGCCGGTGCCACAAAACAGGGTAAGTCAGTGGGACTCAATGTAATAGTATCATCCCTGCTATACGCCAAGCACCCATCCGAACTGAAATTCGTTTTCATTGACCCTAAGATGGTCGAGTTCTCATCATACGCCAAACTGCTCAAACATTATCTGGCCGTCCTTCCAGATGCCGGTTCAGAAGAGGATGAGATGAACCGTGCTGTGGTGAAGAACCCGAAAGATGCCGAGAAGATTCTTCGCTCTCTATGCATAGAAATGGACGAACGATACGAACTGCTCAGCAAGGCCGGAGTCAATAACATCAAGCTCTACAACTCCAAATACAAGGAGCGCAAATTGCGCCCGGACCATGGACACAAGTTCCTCCCTTACATCGTGGTAGTGGTGGACGAGTATGCCGACCTTACCATGACAATAGGTGGAGCGCCAGAAGCAAGAGCAGCGAGCAGGAGCATCACCAACTCCATCATACGACTCGCGCAGAAGGGCCGCGCTGCCGGACTGCATGTCATTCTCGCCACACAGAGGCCTTCCGTAGATGTCATCAACGGTCTCATCAAGAGCAACTTCCCTATGCGAATAGCATTCCGTGTGGCGTCCCGCGTAGATTCCACCACCATCATTGACAGTCCTGGAGCCGAGAAGCTCATCGGAAAGGGAGATATGCTGTTCTCCGCCGGCATCGAATCAGAGCGAATACAGTGCGGATATGTAAGCGGCGATGAGATTGACTCCATTAACAGATTCATCTGTGAGCAGCAAGGTTATGGGCGGTGCTACAACACCCCATACTATCTGCCAGATGTTTCCGAAGCCGGAGGCGAAAGTGGAGGTGCAGGAAACCTTGACACCAAGAACCTCGACGAGCGTTTTGCTGAGGCAGCAAGGATGGTAGTAAGCACCCAGAAGGGATCGACTTCCGACCTCCAAAGAAAACTCGGTATGGGATACGCCAAGGCAGGCCGTGTAATGGACCAGCTAGAAGCTGCAGGAATTGTGGGACCGCAGGAAGGCTCCAAGCCAAGGCAGGTGCTTATCGCCTCGCTTGAAGACCTTGAACCGATCCTTGAAAGTGTAATGAAATCATAGCCCATGCGCATATTAAGGCGAATATTCGTTTTATCCGCAGCCATACTGATGTGCTGCGGTATCTTTCCTGCAGCAGCGATGCTAGATCGAAACACCGACTCCGCAAAAGAGGTTCTCAAACGACGATTCAGCGAGAGAATATCCTTATCTTACAATTGTATCGTTACGGCAAACGGTACTGACGTAAATTTGTCCGGGACTCTGCTTCTGCAGGGGAACTGCTATTATGCCAAGGGCAATGGACTGGAAATCTTCAGCGACGCGCACACAAGGTGGACCGTGGACCGCGAGACGATGGACGTATACATAGAATCATCCACTGGCACGGAAGAAGTTTTCATGTATGAGAATACTATCAAGGAGTTGACATTGTCCGATATCAGATACTTCCCAGCAAGCACAGACTTGTCTCCTTTCACTTTCAGCACAGAGAATCTCGGATCTGAATGGGTTGTCACCGACCTTCGCGAGGAATGATTATCTCGTAGGTCTTTCCTGCCTTGTTTGTTAGTTTGCTATCACGAAGCCACAAATTAGCTCCTTTAAGGCTGGCGTAGCGAACTCCATGCTCCTCAGCGAAGTCCACAAGATTATCTATTGCCCCACTTACGCAAACTACTTCTTTCGGCGCGGGCTCTATGGGATATTTCTCTTTCTCGCTAACATGGAATCCAAATGAAGCCGGATTCTCAAAGAACATCTTGGCAGCCAGGATCCTGAACATGTACCGGGAAGTTTCCTCCACAAGCCATAAATCCATAGCCTTACTCTGGTGTTGAGCCTCAATACGCCTCGAGATACCGTTCTGACCTCCATTATAACTGGCCGCCACTGTCATCCAGTCACCATATTTCTCATAAGCCTTCAATAGATAATCGCATGCAGCGTGCGTCTCTTTTTCTATATGATACCTCTCATCAACTTCCTGTGTGACCTCCAGTCCATACTCCTTGGCCGTAGATTTGGTAAACTGCCACAATCCTGCTGCGCCAGCAGCAGAGAGTGCTTTGGGATCAAAATTACTCTCAATTGCCATAAGATATTTCAGATCTTCCGGAACCCCATGAGCCTTGAGAATTGGCACAACCTGTGCAAATATCCTCTTTGATCGCTTCAGCATCAGCGTAGAATTGGTATGCATATAGGTAAAGGAGATGAGCTCACGGTCCATGCGCTCATAAATATCCCGCCTGTCAAAATAAATCGTATCTCCGGCAAAAACCATCATGCCAGGCACGGAAGGTGCCTCTGGATGCTTCTCGGACGCAGGGAACATCCCTGAAATGAGCATCATTAAAACGAACAGCATTTTCATACCTCTACAGTCTTGTCTGATTCCACATACCAGAGCGATGCCGATATCACATTATACCCTAACGAGCGATAAATATTGGCATAACTCCTTATCTGATCTTTATATTTATCCATTTCCTCTCCGAATTTAAAGTCCACAATCCGTACATTCCCCTCTCTGATGAGTACCCTGTCAGGACGTCGTGACTTGCCGTCTTTACGGAACACCGTCCACTCGTTCAATATCCTATACTCATCCCCAACCTGTGGGAACCACTCTGGATGAGCGGCAATCCTCTTGGACAAAAGGGCTTCGACCGTGTCACGCAGAGCAGAATCAATCTCCCCGTTACTTACAGCCACATTGACGGACTTCGCAAGATCCGAGGCATATTTCACTGAAGCAAGTATATCGTGCATGACTATTCCCTTGAGCCGATGGGATACAGAGAACCCTGCCTCTCCGCTATCAGAGAAATAGTCCCACGAGTCGGCGGACGGGGAGAGCCTTCCGCCAAGGCTTACAGACTCGTAAGAAGCTTCGAAAGGTTCGTTCAATGCTTCTGGACGCTTTATTTCATGGAAATCCGGCATCTTGCCTATTCTTGTCTCATCCATGGAATTGATATATTCGTACAAAAGATCACTAACTTTCGAATATAAAGGGGTGCCCTTATTGAGAGAGTCCTTAAACTTCTTTGTCGGCAAGGCGGAAATTATATGAAGCCCTCGAACAGCGCGCGTGAGCGCCACATAGAACACATTAAGATTATCCACCAGCTGCCGTTCCAACTCTGCTTGATACTCTTCAGAGAAGAACGTATTTGCAGTTCTTGAACTTAGGCGCACCGGATAGATTCCACCGAACACATCGTCAAGCCCATATTTCGCCGCATCCAGCTTGCACCAGCGCGTTGTATCCTTGAAAAGTCCTACCTTCTCGGCAAACGGGAAGATGACATATTCATACTCTAGTCCTTTAGACTTGTGTATGGTTATAACCCTCACCGCTGACTCTCCCTCTGGCGAACTGATGGACAAGTCCGATTCTGTCCAGTGATCAAGGAAGCCACGAAGGCTATTGCCATTGATGCGAGTCCAATTCTGAAGATCATCCATAAAAGCCTGAATATATAAGGTCTCCGAGCCAAAACACTCAAGCTCCTTGTCCTTCACTGAACGCAGCAGCGATTCAGCCAAATCCACTAGCGAATGACAGTTATCTGGGAAATCCACATCCATTGATTCTGCCAGATATCGTGAGATGCTATCCTGCGGATTATCGTAGGCCTTAAGAAGGGACACGACTTTCCTCACAACCACAGAAGATGAGATTTTGAGCGAGTCATCAGAAATTACAGGTATCCCGCTATCTATCAGCATAGAGGCAATCTTCGAGCCTTCCGAATTATTACGTACAAGCACGGCTATGTCATTCCACAGCGCTCCATTTTCTCTGGCCATGAATATAGACTCAAGCACTTTAGCATTCTGATCCTCACAGAAACTTATCTGCACGAATCCGGCATCCTCATCCATGTCCTTGTTCTTCGGTGTCTGATCGACATCGGAATAAAGGTCCGACAAGCCGAGACGCCCTGACGCCATTTTGAAGAACGAGTTATTGAACCGGACTACACGTGGAGCACTGCGCCAATTCTCTTTCATATTCTCGACATCCGAAGACGGGAACTGCTCCGCAACCCTACTTCCAAGAAGACTCCAGTCAGAATCCCGGAAGCGGTATATACTCTGCTTGACGTCACCTACGATAAGGTTGTAGCCTCCAGAGGCCTCACTCTCCTTAAGCAGTGGCAGGAAATTATCCCATTGGATATTAGAGGTATCCTGGAATTCATCCAGCAGGAAATTTTCGAAGCGCACGCCAATTTTCTCGTACACGAAAGGAGCATCAGAGCCATTAATGATATCTTTCAGTATCACATTGGATTCGTCCAGACACATAAGGTTCTTCTCCTTGAGGAGTTCGTCAAAAGCGGTGTAGAATTCTCCCGCAAGGCCAAGGCTGAATATAAGCCCCCGCACAAGCACGGCCGTATTGTACCGTTGGAGCACCTCGTCCACATATTCTTTTAGGTCCGGGTTCTTCTTGAGGAGAGTCTTCTTGTTGGAGAAGTCAAGTGGCTTCCCGGGCTCGGTTTTTACCCCGAACTCAGCAAGCCTTCCGGATACAGTATTTATTATGGTATCACACTCGGACCTAAGACGGGACAGCCTTTCCTTTGTATATAGTTCCCTGTCATCAATGCCAAGAGCCACACTCAAAGCGCGATGTTCTTCTGACTTAAGTAGAGACCCTATCTGGTAGAGCCTATCCTCAAAATCAAATTTGCTTCCCTGCTCCAACGAGCCTTTCACACTATCCTTTATCCAATCAAGCAGTTCCTTCTTGTCCGGAGTTAGAGAATCAAGAATTCTGTCCATCGACTCTTTTATCAGAGACTTACGGTCAAGTTCTATCTGATAATCAGCAAACTGTCCAATCTCTCTTGAGAACGCCTTGAGGGTCTGCTGGAAGAATCTGTCTATGGTACTCACAGCAAAAGCCCCGTAGTCATGAAGCATGCGGACAAGCATCTTCTCCGCATCCGTGTCAGACTTCGCGCACTCCTTCAAATCTTTCAGAATACGACGCTTCATGTCGTCAGTGGCCTTGTTAGTGAAAGTCACTGCAAGAATATGCCTGTATGCATCAGCCTTCCCGGAGTCAAGAAGCAAATCAATATATTTGTGCGATAGTCTATATGTCTTGCCAGCACCGGCACTCGCTTTCAGAATCTTCATCGTCCACAAAGAGTTTTGAAATCACAATAGCCACACACTCCGTCATCACTTGTGCGACGGAACGGTACATCCGTATTGGAGATCTCTGCAAGAAGACTCTTCAGTGCATCATCCATCAAGATGCAGAACTTCTCGCTAAGACGCACATTCTCCACTTCTTTGGAGAAAAGCCTCAACGGCTGATAAATAGAATTCACTACCGTCTTTCCCCTATTTGACTTATCACTCCTTATGAAACGGTCATATATATATAGCTGAAGGGCCTTCGTAGGCCGTTTGGAATTATCCTGACCGAACAAGGCTGCCACCACCGTCTCGGCATTGTTGTCATTTATAAGGAAATCAGCATCCTCCACCTTCCCGGTCTTATAGTCCACTACGCGCACCATATCGTCCCGAATACTATCGAGACGATCAATGATACCGAAAAACTTAAAGCCCTCTACGACCATATTCCTTTTCATCTCCAGTCCGAGAATGCGCATCTGCTGAACACCTTCAGATTTCATAAACTCAATATCTCTTCTGACTGTCTGCCTGACGTACCGGCATATCATGTCTTCATAGATAAGATTACGCCCGGTAAGTTCGAATGCTTTAAGTTGCTCAAGTATCTTCCTGTCCACGACTTCCTCCACACGATTTCCTTTCAGCAGTCCAAGAAGATAGTTTATTGACAGCACCCCGTCCGGAACTGTATAGAGCTCCTGCATGGCTGCATGAAAAGCATTTCCAAACATACCGAAATCAAGAGAGTCCACCACCTCATCCTGCTCGGAAAGTCCCTTGACCATCTCGAAGTAGAATTTAGCCGGACAGTTAAGATAATTGGTCAGGCTGGAAGCAGATAGCGACTTACTCTTAATAACCTCCACATCCTCTGGGAGTTTGGGTATATCGCCCTGCACCTGTGCGGTAGCGAGTTTCGAGACAAACGAATAACGCGTAACCGGAGCACCGAAATGGAGTTCAAGTTGCTTGATATATCTGCTCTCCTCACCCACATTAACGCCTTCGGTACGGGAGTCATATAGAAGCCATACATTCTCCGCCCTCTGTATCAGACGATAGAAATAATATGCCCAGATAGCATCCTGATACTCGTATGTCGGAAGAGAGAAGCCCCTCCTCAATTCAGCAGGGATAAACGATGAGCTTACACTTCGACGAGGGAACATTCCCTCATTGCAGCTCAATATAACGACATTCTTAAAATCAAGAGCCCTCGTCTCAAGTGGGCCCATGATCTGCAACCCCTGAAGAGGCTCACCGCTGAACGGAACAGCAATAGGGCTGATTAATCTGTCAAGAAGCTTAAAATATGTGACCGGTCTCACCGGCAGCTCATAGTTGGAGAGTCGGCCCACGGCAAGGTGGAACTCCTTGGCAAAGTCAAGCTCTACCGCCATATCACTCTTGTCCTTCAGACGAGGTCCCAAAACGGACAACACACTCCTCTGGTATTCCTCTATACTGCGGACCAATTCCGCATTTGGGGTGGAAGAGTCCTTAACCACGGGCCTAAACATGGCCTCAAGGAGAGGGTCGGATGGAACCATATCAGTGCAGATGTAGTAGAGAGACTCTGATTTAAGCTCTTCGAGCGCTGATGCTGTAGGCTGATCAATTAGGGCCTTTACGATTCCATTGGAGATAATAGACCAGAATTGTTTATGATAGAAATACCACTTGTCACCTTTCTGCCGAAGGTGCATCTGAAGCGATGACAAGTCATTCATAAGCGTCCATAATGCACTCGAACGCATAGGATACCCCATGGTAACATTGATATCCGTGATGTGCTCAGGAATGGAATTGAGCACAGGTACAAGCAGACCCTCGTCCGGGAGCACCACAGCAGTTTCCATTCCGGAAGCGCCAAGCCGCTCAAGAATATCAGGCAGTTGCTTGGCTTGCCCGACAGAAGACGGCACGCTCAATACATTGATTTTCGGTACCCCAAGCCCATCCTGGTCAAGAGCGAAACACTGCCCAAAACTCTTTATATTGTCCTCAAGAAAAGATGAAGACCTATTGTCATTGTTCCTTATCCACTGGCTGCTATAATCCCAGCAGAATTCCGCCACATGAGCATTGCGCATCTTGGAAAGCAGCTTGTGCTCACATTTGTTGAGTGCATTCAGACCGACGAACACAAACCTGTCGATGTAAGGATATTTCTCAGAAATAATGTCCCTGACAGACTCTGCATCAAGTCGTTCGGCAACTCTTCGATACACCATTCCTTCGTATGAAAGCCCCTTCTGGTCCAGCACTTCATTGAATCCGCGATACAACGGCAGCAACATATCCCATATCCTGCGGAACTCATCCTTATATCGCCCGCCTGTGCTGAAATGAGATATAAACTGCTCAATAGCTTTAATCTGCGTCTGATCAAGATACGACAGCGAATCCTGCATCTTGCGATAATCGGATATGTTGGTAAACAGAGCCTCCGGCTTCACAAGATATTTGTCCACATCATTGAAATCAGACAATATGACATTACCCCAGAATATGAATTCGTCCAGGCTCTCAGCCTTAGGATTCAGTCTCTTGTACACGCCGTAAAGCTCAAGGAGGAGATTTACCTGATCAGTCTGAGTAGCGGAAGAAAGGCCATAGAAAAAGTCGTTCATAGTCACCATCTCAGGGCCCATGAGCGCACGCCCAGCGGATTCCACACACTCCCCGATATACTTTCGGAAGAATGAAGCAGAACGCTTGTTCGGAAGAATGAAGCATATACGCGACATATCTCCCTCACCATAATAGTGGCAGGCAACCTGTTTAAGAAAAGGTGTCATTCAGAATGGTCTATTCATCAAGAAACATAGGGTCCCACGCAGGGAGCATAACCGGCTCCTGCTCAAGCATTTTCATGACATCCTCAGGAACGAAGCGTTTCTCTACCACTAGACGAAACATATACTCATTGAACCACTCGTCAGTCATGATGATATTGCCCTTGTATCCAGATGAAGGGCCCCAGCTATTCTCAACCATCCACTTGACAGGAGCACCGTCCTTTACATCCACTGCAATCAAAGTCATGGCATGGGACGAACCGCTTGCATGTGTCATCACCCTCTGCTTCTTGTCCATGGACAGATCCACTCCGAGAAGAGACTCATAATCAAAATTAGCAAGGTCGGCCACACCTTTCTTCCTATCAAGGAATTTGTTTACATCACAGGAGAAATACATGGCTTTATTGGCTCTAATAGAGGCGACTGCCATCTCCTTGATACGTTCAACAGGAAGGTTGACATAGAGCCAGTTCTGTCCGTCATATAAATGCCTGTCATATTGTATCTCATACACCTTGCCGTACTCTCTGCAAGGATCATTCATGAGCATTACATAATTGTGCTGCAAGTCATAACCGAGCAGTTCCTGATAGAACTGAGTCGGAGTATATGTCTTCCCTTTCCACTCAAATTCTTTTGGAGGAACACCAAAGGAAAGCGCAAGTACCCTGTACACCTCCTTAAGCATCTCCACTTTCATGCCTTCGAGTTGGGATGGCACATTCTTTTTCCTTACGCCAGGCAGTTCTTCGCGGAGTTTGAGGCCATCTTTGCGAAGAAGTGTCTTGAGCTGGGTGGCCATCGCGGAGGTATTGTTTGCAATATAACTCTCAGGCATAACGTCTGAAGGGACAAGTCCGTACTTGGTCACAAGATCAGCCACACCAGTAAAGGTTCCGCCGTCACTTATCGGATTGGAGAAGAGCCAGTCCACCTCACGGGACTCAAAAGGCAGGTCTCTCGTGTCAATCACGGCCTGAAGGAAAAGATTGGCTTTCTCAAGCTGATCCCAGAAAAAGCAATAAGACTGCGAGAACTGAAAGTCCCCGAGGTTGTACTTATCAATGGCAGCAGCACGGAGCACGTTCAGACCCGTGAAGAGCCAGCACCGCCCTGACGACTTCTGGTCCGTAATTCCCACGGTCTTCACCCTGTCGGAAAAGTTGGTATCAATCATAGCAGCATTTTCAGCATTCTCCGCCAAAACGGCTATTGATGTGGTATTCAGAGCATTCCGAATAGCTTTATCAGCCGGAGTCCCCTTATAGGACGATTCGATTTCCCTCAGCATATCACCGCTGATGGAGCCTTTAGGCTGGGCATAGGCACTCATTCCTACGAGGGCCAGAGCAAGTACTACAATCTTTTTCATTAACTGCCTCTACTTCCGCAGACTTGTTGATATTCAGGAATTGTGCGCCCCGCGGAAACTGAAATACACACAAATCCAAGACTTATTACTCTTCCAATGTACCGGACAACTCCTTAGGGATCACAGATTCTGTACCCTCCACAATCCTTGCACTCGGATCAATCTTAGACCTTGACCTCTTCGGAGCTATCTTTAGGCGCTCGAGTTTATCTATTTTCTTGATGACAGACTGATTGGAGTCTGTTAGCTTCTTCTTGGAGTCGTTATACGCATCCATTGCCCGGGAAAGGCTCTCCCCTACCTTGACGTAGGAATCCATCCACCCTTTGAGCTGCGACATCAGCTCTGAAGCGGCCGCATAGACCTGCTCTATATTCTGCTGCTTGTCATGCTGCTTCCATGTCATCATGATAAGGTTAAGGACTATCATTAGGTTCATCTGACCGGCAATGAGCACCTTCGCATCCTTGGCCTGCTGCCAAAGCATAGGCTCTTTCTCAAGCATCAGCAGATATGCGCCTTCCACGGGAATAAACATGATATTGTAGTCCACCTTCCTCTTCCCCTCTGATATGTATGACGCATAATCCTTGGTTTTCAGTTCGTTGATGTGATTCGTGATGCTCCTTATGTGCTCTTGGGCATACTTCTCCCTCTCACTCGGATCTGTAGCGTTCACATAATCCGCATACGCTTTAAGGCTGAGTTTAGAGTCAATCACTACTTCAGTGTCATCCGGATAATAAACCAGCACATCCGGAATCATCCTTGCTCCGCTATCGCTTCTTACCTCATGTCCGTTTTCATCTCTTATAACTCCTTGGCTAGAGAAATGAACCCCTTCCTGTAAACCGGACTTCTTCAACAGATCCACTAAAAGCATCTCCCCGAAATCACCTTGCATCTTAGACCGGCCCTTGAGTGCCTCCGCAAGGTTTCGCGCCTCATCCCCCACGCTCTTGGACTGTTCCATTAAGTGGGTAAGCAGTTCCTTTAGGGATGTTTCCTGCTCGATACTACGCTCGCGGGAACTCTTTACCGCCTGGTCAAATTCACCGAATTTCTCCTTCACCGGCTTAAGAAGTTCCTCAAGAGATTCAGCGTTCTGACGTCGAAGTCCAGAAAGATTCTGCTCGGACTGAAGCCTAAAAGACTCTTCCATCTGGCTCTTCATCAGGCCAAACGTTCTCTCACGCTCCCTTGCAAGTTCCTCATAGTGCTTCTCCTTCAGATGCATCTGAGAGACAAGTATGGCCACAATAACGACAAGGGCCAGCACTACAAGAAACAATATGGCAAGTACAAGGGGACTCATATTACTTTACAATTATTCTCTCTATCCTTCTCGGCACTGAAGTCAGAATCTCATAAGGAATCGTGTCCAGTATTCTAGCCAGTTCGGATACAGTAGGGTCAGTCCCGAATACAGTCACGGTATCCCCCACTTTCACATCCACGCCGGTAACGTCAAGCATGCACATATCCATGCAGATATTCCCTATAGTAGGCACCCTCTTTCCATTTACACTGAAAGACGCTGCACCGCATCCCAGATGCCTATCTATTCCGTCAGCATATCCGACAGGTATAGTGGCGATTACGGAACCATCCCTTGCCACATGACCGTGCCTTCCATAGCCTATTGTCCCATCTTCCGGGCGAAGGTGCTTGACCTGAAGCACTTTTACCTTCAGAGAAGCCACTGGTTTAAGATGCACTTCCGGAAGCGCACTTATGCCGTATATCCCGATACCGAGTCTAACCATATCATATTGATACTCAGGAAAGCGCTCTATTCCGGCAGAATTAAGGACATGCCACATAGGCTTATAACCAAGGCTGCGAGTGAGCTGACCAGCATTGTCGGTGTACATTTTTAGTTGTCCGCGAGTGAAGTCATCTTCTGAAGGGTCTTCCGCCGCTGCAAGATGTGAGTAGATTGATTTCACCTTCACCTCATCGTGCACTTTCAGAAAATCCATAAGTTCTGGAAGTTCGCTCGTCATAAATCCGAGACGATGCATTCCAGTATCAAGCTTTATATGCACGGGGTAATCCTTGATTCCCCTTGAGTGCAATACCTCACAGAAGGATTCAAGTGTTTGAATATTAGGAATACCGGGTTCCAGACGATTGTCTATTATTTCAGGGAAGAAGTCAGTACCAGCAGTCAGCACCAATATAGGAAGAGATACTCCGCTACGTCTCAGTTCTACTCCCTCCACAGGCAGTGCCACAGCGAGATAATCAGCTCCTTCAGCCTGAAGCATGGAAGCAAACTCCACTGCCCCATGCCCATAAGCATTAGCTTTCACTAGCACAAGCATCTTAGTGGAAGGCCTAAGCAGAGACCGGAAATATCGGTAATTGTACCTGCAGCCGGACAGACTCAGTTCTAGTCTTGAAAAGTCATTCGCTCCATTCATATTACTTTAGAGTACGGATACCTTTGTCTTAATAGAAACTCTCAAATATACGAAAAAACTTCCTTTCGTCATTGTATATATGCACTCAAGTCACCTCTTTCTTTCGCTCTTTTCCAAAACAAAGAGGCGACTTTCAAGTCTTTCGACTGTCAAGCCACCTCTTTGTTCTCAGAAGACTGATTTCTACCAGCGATCCTCTGAAGAAACAGTAAGTTTCTTGCGTCCATGAGCACGACGAGAAGCAAGTACTCTGCGTCCATTCGGTGTGCTCATACGCTCGCGAAAGCCATGCTTATTGACTCTCTTACGATTTGACGGTTGGTATGTTCTTTTCATTATCTAATTTTTTTAATTATTCGGATTTGGAAAGGCAAAGATAGTCTTTTCCTATTTCAATTACAAATTTTTCGGCAAAATAATCATCTTTCAGCCATTCACTAATGTTCCAAGCGCCAATTTGAGCTGGCTGAAGCCGGCACTTGCGGAGCAACTCAGAGATTTCCGCATTAACATCTCCTCCTTTCAGATACAGAATGCTATGAGAGAACTTCCCCTTAACCCATGGATAGAATTCCGAAAGTGTGGTCACGGCTCTGGATACCACCCAATCGAAGTTGTCAGGAAGAGACTCTGCCCGTGCATTGACGCAACTGACATTCTTCAGGCCCAACTCCGAAGCCACAGCTTCAGCAACGGTAATCTTCTTCCTGATGGAGTCACACAGCACGAACTTCGTATTGGGGAATTCCATTGCAAGCGGAATCCCTGGAAATCCGCCACCCGTACCTACATCCAGAACAGTAGCTCCATCCCAAACGCCCTCCGGATATCTTCTCCGAAGATACTCTGATATAGACAAAGAATGAAGCACATGGTGCTCGTAAATATTGTCAATATCCTTTCGCGAGATAACATTAATCTTACTATTCCACTCCTTGTATAGTTCTATGAGTCTGCTATAATCCATATACCAACTACTCTTCTTCTTTACACATCATTTTATCTATCATCTGCTTGGCTCTCCTAATACGAGTCCTGACCGTATTCAGCGCAAGACCAAGTTCCTCCGATATTTCCTTATACGACGCCCCTTCGATGAGCCGTCTGCGAGCCACTTCCCGATAAAGTTCCGGCATTCCTTCGATATATGACGAGAGTTTCTCTTTCCCCTCATCCTCAATAATTGTTTCAAGGGCCGTGACTGTATCATCCCCAATATTGTCCATCATGGACTTGTCATCACAGTCTTCAATAGACACCAACCGGCTCCTATTCTCTGACTCAAGTATATCAAGCGCCGTATTTCTGGCGATCACCTTCAGCCACGTAAAAAAACGGCTTATTGAAGGATTGTATGTACCTATCTGACGAAACGCCTTTTCAAAACTACGCGAGCAGATATCATCAAGATAGAAATCATCAAGTTGCTTCAGCGATGATGACAGATACGCCCTAAGGGCATCGATATTGGTGTCCCACAATTCGGTAAATGCAGTTCCATCGCCTATTATTGCACGCCTGACGAGTTCATCAGTGGGCGTCGAGCCAATTTTCACCATGATTACATTCTATTGTGAGAGGAACAGACAGCGCCACAACCCCTTCCATTTCCTCTTTAAGTATTCTTTCCACTGCTTCGGTCTCCTCTTTCGGTACATCGAGAAGCAACTCATCATGTATCTGCAGAACCATCCTTGCCCCAAGCCCGTCCTCACGTATACGCCTGTCGACTGCTATCATGGCAAGTTTAATAATATCAGCAGCCGTCCCTTGAATAGGAGCATTGACCGCATTTCTCTCCGCAAAAGCCCTAAGTGCGGCATTTGCAGACTTAATCTCAGGGATATACCTTCTACGCCCAAAAAGCGTCTCTACATACGCATCGTTTCGAGCCTTATCCACAGCTGATGCTATAAACTGGCGGACAGAAGGGAAACTTCCAAAGTAGTCTTCGATAATCTGCTTGGCTTCGGACCTCGAACAGTGTAAACGCTGAGCCAATCCAAATGCCGATATTCCGTACATAATGCCGAAATTAACCGTCTTGGCCACTCTACGCTGCTGATCCGTGACTTCGCCAATGCTCACGCCGAATATTTTGGATGCAGTGGCACGGTGCACATCCTGACCACTACGAAAGGCTCTCACCAAATGTTCGTCACCGCTGAAATGTGCCATTAGACGAAGTTCTATCTGTGAATAGTCGGCTGACACAAGTACATTGTCCTTAGACCCTGGGACAAACGCTCTTCTGATTTCACGCCCCTGCTCTGTGCGAATAGGGATATTCTGGAGGTTGGGATTGGACGAAGATAGACGACCAGTCGAAGTAAGTGCTTGATTGAATGTCGTATGCACTCTTCCATCAACCTTTGACACAAAAGATCCAAACGGTTCAATATAGGTAGAAAGCAATTTCCTCAGTCCTCGATAGTCCAGAATTGCTTCTATAACCGGACTTCTGTCCGAGAGCTCCTGAAGTGTCTGCTCATCCGTAGGCCAGTTGCCTTTCTTCGGTTTTTTTGCTTTTGGGTCAAGACCGAGTTTCTCAAATATCAATTCTCCGACCTGCTTAGGGGATGACACGTTCAAATCAGGATCTCCGGCGATTTCTCGAATCAGTTTTTCCCGTTCTTCCATCTGAGTCCTCAAGCTGACAGCAAACTCATAAAGTGAAGTCATGTCTACCTTCACACCGGCAAGTTCCATACGTGATAGCACCCGAACAAGAGGCTCCTCCATGTTGTAATACAACCTTTTCAGTGCGGGTCTCTTCTCCAGTTCAGACTTCACTTTATCCGCTACCGGCAGCACCAGAGACAACTGCAGAAGCGCTTCTTCCATCACCTCATGCTCATCATGCTCATCATCAAGACCAAAAAGCGACGGTTCCTCAGCATCAGGGCGAGAAGGTCCCGCCACAGTACCAAGGTAAGACCTCACTAAATCTTCCCTCTTATGGCTTTTCTCAGGGTCTATCAGATAATGCATTATCTCAATGTCTTCAAGGCCTCCATTCATCGAGATCCCCCCTTCGGCAAGACGGTTCATAACTGCTTTCAAGCCATACCCTACTTTCGTCACTTTGCTATCCTGCATAATCGAGCGGAAATGTTCCACTGACGAAGCGGCATATCTTCTGCCATCAGTCACATAAAATAAATCACCCTCCAGTGCGCAGGCTACACGGCTAGAACTTTCAAGTGCAGCAGGCTCAACTTTTTCAAGTACTATGGGCTCATAAGAAGACGACTTGTCAATATGGTCTGGACACTGAATAGAAGCAATGGATCTCACTAGCCTCTTTAGAGACGGAAATTCATACCTATCCAGCAATGCATCAAGATCTAAAGTATATGCAGTATCTATCACCATACTTTCTATAGTGACATCCACTGGAACATCCGTTTTTATCGTAACAAGACGCTTGGATAATTCAATATGAGATTCAGCTTCCATGAATTTCTCTTTCTGCTTGGCAGTAAGATCATCAAGATGCTGATATATACCTTCCACTGAGCCATACTTTTCAAGTAATTTTGCCGCGCCTTTAGGTCCTACTCCGGATACACCTGGCACATTATCTGAAGAATCCCCACACAGTGCCAGCATGTCAATTACCTTAGACGTCCGATCAATTTCCCACTTAGCACATACTTCAGATACTCCGAGAACCTCATTTTCGGACCCTGATTTTCCAGGGCGGAACTGAAAAATGTGATCGGAGACCAACTGTCCGTAGTCTTTGTCTGGAGTAACCATAAATACATCTATATCTTCAGATGCAAATTTGACAGCAGCAGAGCCTATGACATCATCAGCTTCAAATCCAGGAACCATAAGCACTGGAATATTCATTGCAGACACTATCTGAATCAATGGCTCCAGTGCCTGAACGATCGGGGTAGGAGTCTCCCCTCGATTTGCCTTATACGCAGGATACAATTCGTTCCTGAAAGTTCCTCCTGGTGGGTCAAAGCTCACAGCAATATGAGTAGGATGTTCTTTGCTTATCAGTTCAAGGAGATACTTTGTAAAACCATACAATATAGACGTATCCTCTCCTTTCGAATTGACCATGGGCCGGCCGAGAAAGGCATAATACATCTTGAACACAAGAGCATGTCCGTCTATCAGAAAAAGTCTCATATCCCACAAAGTTAGCAATAAAATCATTACCTTTGTTTTATATAGAAAAGCTTCTATCGAAGCACACAGCGAAAACTCAATCCAGAGACATGGAAGAAGATCTGAAATATATGGAGGCAGCACTTCGCGAGGCTGAATCTGCAGCAGATGAAGACGAAGTCCCAATCGGAGCCGTGATAGTCTGCGGTGGAAAGATTATTGCCAAAGGGCACAATATGACAGAAAGACTTAATGACCCCACTGCACACGCAGAGATGATAGCCCTGACATCTGCCACAGAATTTATCGGAGGAAAATATCTAAATGACTGCACATTATATGTAACCGTCGAGCCTTGCCCCATGTGCGCAGCAGCTCTTGGATGGGCTCAGCTCGGGCAACTCGTTTATGGTACTTCTGACCCCAAAAAAGGATACACCAGATACACTCCAAGCCTGCTTCACCCCAGAACAAAAGTCAGAGCAGATGTCATGAAAGACAAATGCTCTGAACTTATGGTAAACTATTTTACGAAAAAACGTTGAGGTACCAAGATTCGAACTTGGGCAGGCAGAACCAAAATCTGTAGTGCTACCATTACACCATACCTCAATTCCGCTACAAAGATACAAAAAATACTAATATAAACCCACCATAGTCAGCAAGAATGTCGAGACAAACGCGAAGTTAAGGAAAGAAGTCGAAGGAGAAGCGTTCCTTACAGATTCCAAACTATTCGGACAGCGACCTAATTCCAAGGCACAAACACACTGTCCAAAGTCCCAAAGACCCTAAAACGCACTCCGAATGCGGAAGAGGCGACAAAGAACGCACATAAGGTAGCGCATTTTCCGGAGTGTTCCGTGCATAAAACGGCCTTATTCTGTACCGCGTACCGTCCACATACAAAAAAAGAAGTCCCGACTGATATTTCATCAATCGGGACTTCCGAAAAGCGGCAACTGCCTACTCTCCCACCTGGTGGGGCAGTACCATCGGCGCTAGTGAGCTTAACTT
>ERZ808252.641-NODE-641-length-31904-cov-5.862288_pt1 | contig 31904 bp, 23 predicted proteins | sample MGYA00521242_ERZ808252 | MGnify/ENA primary metagenome ERZ808252 (study PRJEB31516, sample SAMN03275581) | gut metagenome | biome: mammalia-associated habitat; material: feces | host: Papio cynocephalus | place: Kenya | collected 2012-08-07 ...
GTATATAGTCACCTTGAGCGGCACGCATGGGCAATGTCACGGCTGATCCTCCGTCGGGACGTCCGTTGTGCATACAATTTTTCATATATCCATGATTGCGCATGTCTTTGTCGATTTCCCTGTTTTCATCCAAATCATTGGTATCTGCACGCCATCCGATAGTGGGATTGCTTGATGGCAAACGGAAATCAAGAGGCAGACCGATAGGAGGCAGGTTCTGACGATCTGTACCAAGATAAACCTGGAACATACCGAAGTGCTGTATCTCAGGCGCACAGATGCGGAATTCCCATGTACCTTCATAGGGAACGGGAGGCAACTTGAATGTCAAGTCGTACTGACCCAGGATGTTGATTTCGTCACATTGCAGATTGTCGTTACCGCCATTCCAATATGGCACATATCTCCAATAGGTATCTTCGGTATACCACCAATTCTTCAAATAACCTTGTGGAATGAATCTCCAATCCGTATCGTCAACCTGGCGCTGGCCGTTGGTCATCAAGTCGGGACAAATGGCTGCAAAGTCGAAACGCAGACGCTCATTCAGCACTTTCTGAGGAACTTCATTGTCATAGACAAGAACTTCACTGACGGGATAGTAGAAGCCGTTGAGAGCGTTTGTTGTCCTGGTTCCGTTGCTCTCATAAATCAAAGCACCGGGACGGTGAGTGGGCTTTTCACGATAGCTGTCATAGAAACCGTTTTCGTATTGCGAATAGCGATTGATGCGCTTGCCTTCGGTCTGTGAGCCTTCAGTCAGTTTTATCAGACGACGGGGCATGCCCATTGTTTCGTAATACTCCCAGCAGTTAATTGTCAGTACTTCAGGCGATTTCCATGCATATCCCATCTCATTCTTATGAATGACGAGTTTATTGTAGATAATTCGCATGGGCAACAAGTGATATGAAACGAACTGGTTGACAGCGTTGTCCTGGCTCTTCATGTCTTCGGCCGTTGCTTGCGGATAAGCTTCCCGGCACTTTGCTTTCACGGCATCGATGATTTCATCATAATTCTCGACTTTTCCGGCACTGACAATCGGAGCAGGTATATTCCATTGAGCTTCAAACAGGCTATCGGTTTCGACAAAAGCCGTATAACCGATAAAACGGTGCTCTGGACTGGGACCGACTTCGCCACCCGATGTATTACCCGGGTCAATGGAGCCGAATTCGGGATGGTTGTATTCATAATACTCGTCTAAGTATTCCACCATGGAATCGGCCCATCCTGTCAGTTCCAGCAGTTTTGAGAAAATACGGAGGTTATCGGTATTCTTAATCAAGTCGGGAAGTGAGGATGCACTCATATCAACAACATGATCTATCGTATGCACCACACCATTATATACTTCGTTATCCGGCACTATGATTTTCGATTTATTATTGACACGGGTAATCAGCGAGCCATTTTCATCGTTGCCGTAATTGATCTGGATGTATCGGTTATTCATATTCGTTGTACTCAATGCACCTACCACGAAATCGGTCGACAGATAGGCCTCGTTGTCGCCATTGTCGATAATACTGTTCTTGGCAATAAACTCGGCTGTCGAATCGGGAATCTGTGTAATATCATAACCCGTTACTCCATAGATGGAATCCAAGTAGGATTCTATGGCCTTGTTGTTGGGCGCAAAGACCGTGTAGTTGCCTCGTGCTGAAAGCAATTCGGCAACAGTCGATGTAGAACGCTTGCTCAATTTCACCTTTGACAAGATGTAAGCATAGTCGGAATAATCCTCAGAATCCTTAAGGAAGCTGTAGGCTGTTTCGCCTGTAAATGTGTACAAATCGCTATCATCAACCTGGTCTTTGCAAGCCGATAAGGACAACACAATCAAGGCGGCAGAAATAAAGCTTTTGAATGTCATATATTATATGTGCTAAATGTTATTCAAGTCATGTAATCGCACACAAATGTACAAAAAACGTCAGCAGTTCAAAAGTCATAATCAAACTAATTCATGACAGGCCATCAATATTCGCATTTTTTAACGGATACAACAAAGGGGTATGCCTCTTCGTTCCGGCATACCCCTTAGCTCATGCTGATAGAGGAATTACCATGGATCTTCCTCAGTAGCTCCGTTGTAGACTGACTTCGGAACTATTTCAAAGAAGTCAAGCATACAGCAGGTACGGGTGTTTTCCAATACAGACTTGAAACGCACATAGTAGGTTTCATCGGGTGACATATATCCGCTCCACAATATTTTTCTCAACCTGATATAATCTCCCTGTACGGCACGCAATGGCAAGCTCACAGCACTTCCGCTGGTATGCCCGTCGTGCATGATGTTTTTCATGTAACCATGATTGCGCATATCCTTGTCTATTTCCCTGTTTTCATCCAAATCATTGGTATCGGCTTTCCAGCCTATGGTGGGATTGCTCGAAGGCAAGCGGAAGTCAAGCGGCAATCCAATCGGGGACAAATTGTTGCGGTCAGTTCCTATGTAGGGCTGGAACATTCCGAAGTGTTGTACTTCAGGAGCACAGATGCGGAACTCCCATGTTCCTGCATAAGGTACCGGCGGCAACTTGAAAATGAAGTCGTATTGCCCAAGGATATTGATCTCATCACATTGATAATTGTCGATGCTTGTATTGTAATAAGGAGCATAACGCCAATAGGTGTCTTCAGTATACCACCAGTTCTTCAGGTAACCTTGAGGAATGGGTATCCAAGGATCGTCTTGATTCATTTGGCGGATACCATTGGTCATCAAATCGGGACAAATGGCCGAAAAGTCAAAACGCAGGCGCTCGTTCAAAACCTTGTTGGGAACATCATCATCATAGACCAGCACTTCGTCGATGGGGTAATAGAAACCGTTAAGCGCATTTGTCACCAAGTTTCCGTTGCTTTCGTAAACTCGTGCGCCTTTCCTGTCACACGATGTTTCGCGATAGTTGCCATAGAACCCATTGTCATACGTGGCATGACGGTTGATGCGTTTGCCTTCGGTTTGTGAGCCTTCGGTCAGCTTGAGCAAACGGCGTGGTTTACCCATCGTCTCATAGTATTCCCAGCAATCTATAGTGAGATTTTCCGGACTCTTCCATGCATATCCAATTTCGGTCTTGTGAACAACAAGTTTATTAAATATGATACGCATAGGCAACAGATGATATGATACAAACTGGTTGACTGCGTTGTCCTGACTCTTAAGGTCCTCGCTCGTTGCATTAGGATAGGCTTCTTTGCATTTTTCAATGACTTCCGAGATAATTTCATCATAATTCTCGACATTTCCACCTACGATCTTTGGCGCAGGAATACCCCATTGTGCTTCAAACACGCTGTCGGGTTCCACAAAAGCCGTATATCCTATGAAACGGTGCTCGGGAGTAGGTGCCATTTCACCTTCGGCATAACCACCGCCCTTGTCTACATTACCCATTAGAGGATGATTTTCTTCGTAATAACGGTCGATATATTCAAGCATAGAGTCGGCCCACCCCGTCAGTTCCAATAATTTTGCGAATATGCGCAGATTGTCTGTTCTTTTGATAAGATCGGGCAACGTAGAACTGCTCATGTCAATGACATGATCGATGGTATGGACAACACCATTATAAACTTCGTTGTCGGGAGTAATTATCTTTGAATTGGTATTTACACGGGTTATCAATTTTCCATCCGCCGCGTTGGCATAATCAATTTGAATATAACGGCTGTTCATATTGGTGGTTCCCAACGCTCCCACTACAAAGTCTGTGGAAAGATAGGCATTGCCGTCCTTGTTATCGATAATGCTGTTCTTGGCTATAGACTCTGCGGTTGAATCGGGTATTTGCGTAATGTCGTATCCTTTGGTATTGTAAATTGAATCCAAATAAAAAGCGATAGCTTCATTCGATGGTGCAAAAACCGTGTAGTTGCCCCGCGCCGAAAGCAATTCAGAAATTGTAGATGTTGATTTTTCACTAAGCTTCACCTTTGACAGGATGTAAGCAAAATCGCTAAAATCCTTTGAATCGGCAAGGAATCCATAAGCCGTTTTTCCTGTGAATGTATACAAATCACTATCGTCCACTTCGTCGCGGCAGCTTGTCATTAAAGCCAACAGGCCTAATGCAACAATAAAGAGTCTTTTGATTTTCATCAGTTTGTTATGTTTTAAATTTATGCTTCATTTCTACTTTCGCTTGCAAATGTACAGAGAACATTTCAATCATGCAAGTAAGGGGGGGGGTGATTTTTCAATGAAGAAAGCAAGAAAAACAAGAAAGGCGTGTCATAACCTAATCCATAGAAAATGACACCTGCCTTTCTGCTGCTTAGGAAAAGAAAAGGTCAACACCGATAGTGGAGATTGTCGGCGTTGCCCTGTTCTTTCATTGTTTCCAAAACATGGATGTAATATCTTCTTGACTACCGTCAGGTAAAATCTTGTACAGCCTTTGATTTGTCTCCGAAGATTTCAGTCCGCCTAAACGCTCTTCGTAATGTCCGGTCTTAATGAAATCAAAATTATTCTGCTCAATTGCCGTCGACAGCGTATCGCATCCCGAATACCAGGCAGTCTTCAACGCCGGATAGTTAATTCGCAAGAACGAAGCAAAACGATTGACAAGCTCGGGCTCGGCATCTCCACCCATGAAACACACACAAGTTATCAAACCTTCATATTGCCTTATCAACAGGTCCATGCTATCGGTTGTCAATGGCATGCCTTCGTCTTTCCACAAATGGGGACTGTGACAGCCCTTACAGCGGTTGGGGCAATTGCAGATATTGACGGCCAAAGTTGTTTCGTCGGGTATTTCCTGAAACACTATGTCGTAGTTATAGAATTTAAGCATTGCTTCTTTCGTTGCGTCCAAAGACATTTCCGGCCGGTGCATAATATCTCTTCGCAGCTTCAGACTGCCGCGGCAAAGAGAAATTGCTGATGCGCTTCATATATCCGATGATGCGAGTCATATAGTCTATGTTTTTGCTATGACATTCGGGACACTCTTTCAGATAGCGTTTGTCAATGTGCCCACAATCGTTGCATATGGTATTAGGAATGTTGAACGTAAAGTAATTGCAACCTTCCGCAGCCGCTACTCGGAGCAACTGACGATACTGCGGCTTGCTCAAATGCTCTTCCAAATTGGCATGAAGCGCCGAACCACCGGTCAGATGCTCTATATACTTGCGGCCATGCAGCCGGAATTTGTCTATCAGGTTGAGCGATTCATCTTCTACAGCATAGAAATAGCTGTTGTAACAGTTCCGGGCCACCTTATATCCATCTTCGCTATCCCATTTGGCATGTTTCACTCCAACATTTTCGGCAGGAATCATTTCACAGTTAAACAAAATGTCCTTTGAACGATATTGTTTGTTGTATTTCTCTATAAGCCCCAATACGCTTTGCACAAATTCAGTATATTTTGGATTGTCATTGATGGGGATGCCTAAAAACTCGGCAGCCTCTACCAAACCGTTGACACCAATTGTAAGATACTGCCGCTTGATGTTGATATACCCGGCATCGAACAGCGGCAACATGCCTTTCGATGCCAAAGCTTTCAAATTTTCATTATAGGCCAGTTGCACCTTATGAGTAAGGTCTACAATATCGGCAAGAAAATCAAGATAGGGTTCATTGCGGCGCGCTGCCTCCTGGATGCAGCGATTCAGATTAATAGTGAGCACACTTTTTGAACCGGTCGAAACCCCACCGGCACCTAATGTGTAACTGAATCCGTTGTCTTGAATTTCATTGCGCAAACGGCAGCAGCTGCTCAACGAATCGGCATTGTCACTCATATAAGTAAAGAACGAATGCCCTTCCGAATACATCTGCGCTGTCCAGTCGCCATACTCCTGATCCTTTGCATCACCGTTTTCAGTAAGGAGAGCCATGGTTTCCACTGGAAATGTTAGCACAGTCTTCGTCCTTTCCTTATTAAACCATTTCATAAACCGCTTTTGCAGCCAGCTCAATGACTCCCAATGCGGCTTGCTGCCATCGGGAAATCTGAACTCACCAAACAAACTTTCGAAGTAATACTTGTCATAATAAGATATATTCCAGAAAACGGCTTGAAAATTCCGCGCACCGGTCGGCTGATTGATAGAATAAACGATTTGTTCGAAACAGTCGGTAATGATTTTGTCTATGGAACGTTGTTTCTTTGACAGATCAACAATCTTTTCCGAATGCATATAATAGTCCTCACCATACTCCCTGGCAATAAAATAATTGAGATACATCAGAAATTCAGGGGTGGCACATGCACCGCTAAGCATGCTTGACACAATGAACACCATGTTGACAAATCCTCCACAAAACGATTTCAGATTGGTCGGTGCCGTCGAGTTGCCTCCAATAGACAATGTTCCTGATAGCAGCCATGGATACATCGTAATACTGGCACAATAGTTGGCCAAATTGGTTTCATCATTCTTATAAATAAAATGATGCTGCAACAAACGCAGATACTTGTCAGCAGTTTCCTTTCCAAACATCTCCTTTATTCTGTCAGTCAGCAAACGGCGGTTAAGGCGAATGAAGCTCTTCTTTGGCAGCTCACCGATTAGCGTCGCAATGTTCTTCTGCTCCACATTGGCGTTGGCGTCAAACTTGCTGCCCGTTGCCGGATTGGCTGCAGCGCAATAATCTATCAGAAATTGCAAGTGATCACGGGTCTCGCGATCTTCCGTATGCTTTTGGCGATAGAGCATATACGATTTGGCCACTTTGAAATAACGCTCCGACATGAGTGATATTTCTATCTGGTTTTGAATTTCCTCAACCGACATACCGTTTTGGATAACGACACGCGACAGGATACTTGTGAGATCTTCTTCGGTGGCATAACTTCCCACCGACAGGAAAGCCTTTCTGATGGCATTCTTGATTTTTTCAATGGAAAACGATTCGCGTTTTCCGTCCCTCTTGACGATAAAGATACTTGCACTCATTGTTTCAATGCTTTGACTGTTTTTGCCGTTGACAGGATCTTCAAACAAACAACACGGAAACGCGAATACAAGAACCCGACATAAACATGCCGAGAATATGAATGGCGCTTTTACCGCTTTTGTTCCCGAAAGCCCTGTAAAATCTATTGTCCATGGCAGGTCTTCTGACTTGTTCCGATAGGTTGTGCCTTCCCGGTATCGACCAGTGGCGCTTATACAACCTCCATGCTTGAACTCACAGCTACGGGTATAGTTCCGGATTTACACCGGATTCCCTTTTATCATGCCTCGGCATGAACCTATGAACTGCTTGCAAAAGTAATGCAATTTTCCAATACGGAAAAGTTTTTCGAGCTATTTTCTTTTAAAGTTTTCCATTTCAAATATCCAATATTCTACAAAACAGAGATTTCCGTTTTTCACTGCACAGAAAAATTTTCCATTTCACCGAGCCGCTATTTACTCAGAGTCTTTTCTTTCGAGCACTACAAAGCTGAAGGATTTTTCATTTTGTTCATCCGAATGACGATGCTCTCTTTCGGTTTCCTTCCACTGTGACATGTCTATAGAAGGAAAAAAAGTATCTGCCGATTCGGGGATATCGTCAACTTCAGTCAAATACAAGATTCGCGCCAACGGCAAGGCTTCTCTATAGACCGAACTCCCTCCAATAATAAATATCTCTTCATCAGGACCACAATGCTCCAACGCTTCTTGCAGGGATGCATAAGTCTCGGTCCGCGGCCATTGAATGTTTTGCTTCGTCAACACTATATTGCGTCGGTCAGGCAACGCCCCTTTCGGCAAAGACTCAAACGTGCGCCGCCCCATCAGCACGGTATGTCCCGTTGTCAAAGCCTTGAAGCGTTTCAAGTCGTCTCGCAGATGATAAAGCAAGCCATTGTCTTTGCCAATGGCATTGTTTCGGGCAATGCATACTATTATGCGGATATCATGTTCCATACTTTCACCCTGTATTTTACACAGATACCTTGCCGGCTATATGCGGCCACGGATCATAGTTCTCAAGTTCAAAATCCTCATACTTGAAATCAAATATATCCTTTACGTCCGGATTAATCCTCATCGTAGGCAACTGACGCGGTTCACGTTCCAATTGCAGTTTCACCTGTTCCAAATGATTGCGGTAGATATGTGTGTCACCGGTGGTATGAACAAAGTCGCCGGGCTTCAGTCCCGTCACCTGAGCCATCATTTGCAGCAGCAATGCGTAGGAAGCAATATTGAAAGGTACACCTAAAAACGTATCAGCCGAACGCTGATACATTTGAAGGCTCAATCGGCCATCGGCCACATAAAACTGGAAAAACATGTGGCAAGGCGGCAGGTTCATATTGTCCAAATCGCCCACATTCCACGCACTCACAACTATGCGGCGCGAATCGGGATGGTTCCTGATATCGTCTACAGCCCGCTGAATCTGGTCAATCGTTCCCCCCGCATAATCGGGCCACGAGCGCCACTGATAACCATAGATATGTCCAAGCTCGCCATTTTCGTCAGCCCACTCATTCCAAATGCGCACCCCATGTTCCTGCAAATAGTGCACATTCGTGTCACCGCGCAAAAACCATAACAGCTCGTAAATGATAGATTTCAGATGCAGTTTCTTCGTTGTCAGCAACGGAAATCCGTCATCCAGATTAAAACGCATTTGGTGACCGAACACACTTATTGTACCCGTTCCCGTCCTGTCTTCCTTCAATATGCCTTCGCGCAAGATACGCCGGCACAAGTCCAAATATTGTTTCATTGATTCTTTCTTTTTCCTTGATTGCCTCCTCGGCAGGCATTTACCAATTCGCCCACTCCATAGCAGGCAATCAATACGCCTATTGCCATACCTACACGGCTTCCAAATATATCCAATATGTACATAGCCAAGCTAATTCCTACACCGATGGCAATGTGCAGAATAGCCTTTTCTTTCTTTTCATTAGATGTACATTGCTCATTCCCCACAACCGCAGTCCCCTGTTGTTGCCGTGCGCCCACATTCCTGCTATTTCGCTTTCTTAGCAGCAGATACAATACGAGCGCAATTAATAATACAGGAGCCAGGACTATCAACGCCATTCCTATCAGACACGCAATGAACATGCCAAGAGCACTTACACCAAAAAAATCGAACAAATGGTGGTTAACGTTGTATATGCGGTCCAATCCCCAATCATTTGATGTAATCACCTGCGCTGCATCGCTGTCTTCATCGGAATATACCACACCGTCATCGATGTCGGTGGTATCCGACACAACCGTCACACCACTTGCCGACGGTTGTATTTGGGCTCGCGCAAAACTGCCATGCATGCAAAGCCAACCAATCCAAAAGAACAATATGGGGACAATTCTTTTCATAAGTGCAAAGTTAGCACTTCTAATCGAAACAGCCCCATTTGCAGCCTTATTTCATGCTCGTCTTACCGGATTATCAGCCAATCTCTCTGGTCGGTGATAGAGAATAGATTTTTCCCAGGTTTTGGCACAGGGCAAAGGCTTATTTGTTGATACTTTCAGATTAGCCGGCAGATAGATGACTTGAATGCTGTTGATGCCAAAACAAAAAATCATCACGAGACACAGTTCCAATGATGATCACTTTCACAGACGATAACGCAATGTCTTGTTACGATTTCATTTTGACTTTTTGTCGCATTGTCAGATATAATAGTCGGACGAGTCTATCAGTCCTGCCCTTAGGGCATATTTCGTTGCCTCATAGGCAGTATTGACATCGAGTTTTCTGAATATGTTTTTGCGGTGTGTATTGACGGTATGGAAGCTGGAGCAGCGTGCTGCGGCTATTTCCTTGGTGGTTTTTCCCATTGCAATTTCTTTCAGTATTTCGGTCTCGGTAGCCGTCAGAGCTACTCTCGCAGGTTCGTCGTGAGAGGATAGAGACAGCAACTGCTCCATCGTTGAGCGTGACAGATAACGTTTGTGCTCGCGGGCAGCTCGTAGCGCGTTTTCGATTTCGGCGATATCGCAATTTTTGTTTACCACGCTAAACGAATTTCCTTCATAAGCGACACGCCTGACCAAATCGTTGGCAGGTTCATCGCTGAAAAGTACCCAACAAACCGTAGGGAAGCGCAAATGTGTCATCAGCAGGTCGTCGGCATCCTTAAAGTCAAACAGAGAATAATCGAATACAACAACGGCGCATGCCTCCTGCTGTAAAAGCCGGAGCAGTCCGGCCTTGTCGGAAACACTCTTTACTTGTGTATCGGGCATGCGCAGGCACAAAGTTTCGAGCCCCACACGCGTGATGTCCTGATTATCGGCCAATATGTATAACATGCTGCAAAGTTACGCTTTTCGTATGTAAAATCGCGCACACTTCAACAGCAGAAAGCCACCCGAAAAGGAAATAATCGATTCGGGCGGCTTGTTTGTTGCGTTTTTCGTAAAAATACAGAAAACTCTTTACAAGGGATATTCTTCAAATGCGTAAAGTACAGTGGTAAGATAGCGCTCACCTGTGTCGGGCAACAATACCACGATGTTTTTTCCTTTATTTTCGGGACGTTGGGCCAGTATGCGAGCGGCATAAAGGGCAGCACCTGAGGATATGCCGACCAACAGTCCTTCAGTGGCAGCCAACTCGCGGCTGGCGCGGATGGCATCATCGTTGGCTATGTCCAGCACTTCATCGATTACATCCTTGTCGTAGGTTTTGGGCACGAATCCGGCACCTATTCCCTGTATTTTGTGGGGGCCGCTCTTGCCGCCGTTCAAAACGGGCGATGAAGCCGGTTCGACTGCCACAATCCTGATGCCGGGATTTTTCTCCTTGAGTTTCTTGCCCGTTCCGCTCACGGTACCACCGGTTCCCACGCCTGCTACGAATATGTCTACCTTTCCTTCGGTGTCGCTCCATATTTCCTCGGCCGTGGTTTCGTAGTGGGCTTTGGGATTGGCGGGATTTTCAAACTGCTGCAATATGATAGAGCCGGGTATTTCTTTCTTCAGTTCATTGGCTCTTTCTATTGCGCCCTTCATGCCGGCAGCTCCCGGAGTAAGCTCGACACGGGCGCCATAGGCCTTGACAAGGTTTCTGCGTTCTATGCTCATGCTGTCGGGCATTGTCAATATCAGGTGGTATCCCTTGACTGCAGACACGAAAGCCAGTCCCACACCGGTGTTGCCGCTCGTAGGTTCGATAATGGTGGCACCCGGCTTCAGGAGTCCTTTGCGCTCGGCATCCTCGACCATGGCAAATGCTATACGGTCTTTCACACTGCCGGCAGGATTAAAATATTCCAATTTGGCAATCAGATGGGCATCGAGATTGTTTTTACGTTCATAAGAATTGAGCTCCAGCAATGGAGTGTGGCCTATAAGGTCGGTAAGTTTTTGTGCTATCTTTGTCATGATTTTGTGCGTTTTAATGTTATTGTCTTCATGTTTTGTCATTTGACGGCATCGAAAGCCTGTTGCAAGTCGTCAATGATGTCGTCTATATGTTCCGTTCCTATACTCAGGCGAATGGTTGACGGATAGATATGCTGTTCTTCCAGTTCTTCGGGTGAAAGCTGCGAATGGGTCGTCGTGGCAGGATGGATGACAAGGCTCTTCACATCGGCCACATTGGCAAGCAAGGAGAAAATTTTCAAGTGGTCAATGAATGTCCATGCCTCTTTCTCACCGCCCTTTATCTCGAACGTGAAAATGGAGCCACCGCCATTGGGAAAGAATTTTTCATACAAGGCATGATCTGGATGGTCGGGCAACGAAGGATGGTTCACCTTTGCCACTTTGGGATGCTTCGACAAGAAGTCAACAACCTTCAACGTGTTATATACATGACGCTCGACACGCAGACTCAGTGTCTCAAGTCCCTGAAGCAATATCCAGGCATTGAAAGGAGAAATAGTGGCACCCGTATCGCGCAGGATGACGGCGCGTATACGCGTCACGAAAGCAGCGGGGCCGGCCACATCGGCAAAGACGGCACCATGATAGCTTGCATCGGGTTTGGCCAACGAAGGATATTTGTCAGCATTGGCTTTCCAGTCAAACTTACCGCCATCGACAATAACGCCACCCAACGAGCTTCCATGACCACCGATAAATTTGGTGGCCGAATGAACTACAACATCCGCACCATGCTCGATAGGACGTATCAGATATGGAGTTCCGAATGTATTGTCAACAATAACTATGGTATGGTGTTTGTGAGCTATCTCAGCAATCCTGTCGATATTGGTTACATTGGCATTGGGATTTCCGAAAGTTTCTATGATAACCGCCTTGGTATTGGGACGGAATGCTGCATCAACCTCATCGAAATTGGCCGGGTCGACAATTGTCGTTTCAATGCCTTGGGTAGACAGCGTATGCTCCAACAGGTTGAAGGTGCCGCCATAGAGATTATTGGCTGCTACGATATGATCACCGGCATGAGCCACATTCTGCAGGGCATAAGTGATCGCTGCAGCACCCGAAGCCACGGCCAAACCGGCCACACCGCCTTCCAATGCAGCTACACGGCTCTCGAAAACGCCCTGAGTAGAATTTGTCAGACGACCATAGATATTGCCCGCATCACGCAGGCCAAACCGGTCGGCAGCATGCTTGGAATTGTGAAACACATAGGATGTTGTCTGATAAATAGGTACGGCACGCGCATCGGTAGCGATATCGGCCTGTTCCTGCCCTACATGAAGTTGTAAAGTCTCAAAATGCAATTTCTTTGTTCCCATAACTGTTTTCTTTTATCGTTTATAATCTTTTTGTGATGCAAAGGTCGGTAGTTTTCTATCCTCACACAATACCACACACGCGGCATTTTATATACCACACTTATGGTAACCAAGTTCATTACATACAATCAACATCCTGAATATAACCAATTTATCATCATATCCGCATATTTACTGTTTCAGCAAAAAATGATACCGAAAATGCATCATTCATTGAATATCACTCAAACGAAACCAAGTGAATGGCATCGAAAGTGGGAAAAATAACGTAACTTCGCACTCGCTAAAACACAAAGCTCATCTTTTTGAATTGAAAGCACACCTTTTTGTATTGAATACCCATAAAAAATGAAAAGACCCCTTTTCGTGACAACATTTCTGCTCGCATGCATTATAAATGCTTTTTCGCAGACAAGCAACAAACAACAGTTTTCAACGAACAAACTCGTAAATACATTGATCGAGCGTATCAAGCTAAGCGGATATGCCCAAGGCGGCTTTGACTACTATGACCAATCGTCGCCCAAAGACCAGTTCAAGATTGCCCGTATCATATTTATGGCCGATGCACGCATCGACAGCCGCACAAATGCATTCGTGATGTATGATTTCAAGACGAGTGCTCTTCACGAATTGTGGTTTAACCATAAATTCCACCCGGCCTTTTCAGTAAAAGTAGGACAGTTCAAGACTCCATTCTCCATTGAAAATCAATTGTCGCCGACCGTGCTTGAAATGATCTATCCCACTTCGCTGGCCGCGGGCTACATGATAGGCGGCAGCAATAACCTGATGATGAAAGGCAGTGCCGGACGCGACATAGGAATAGACCTGCACGGAAGTCTGCTGAAAGGATGGCTGAGCTACGACATCGCCCTGATGAACGGTGCAGGAAGAAACAAAGCCGATGACAATTCGCAAAAAGATTTCGTAGTCCGGTTGGGAGTACATCCGGCACAATGGCTTACACTGAGCGGCTCCCTATTAAAAGGTACAGGCAACATTGAAGTATATCGCAATGAAGCCGGGCAAATCGTAAGCGACCTCGCAGGAATAAGCGGACTGAAACACAACGGCAACTATCGACGCGACCGCTATGCCATAGGGGCAGAAATAAAGACCCGGCCTGTCAATTTACGCACTGAATATATGAGCGGCAAAGACGGCAACGAAACAAGCAATGCCATATATGCAACGGGTTCAATCAATAACATCATGAAGAACATCGATTTGGTAGCATCCTACGACTATTTGGACATCTGGTCGGGCAAGACCAATCGCTATTCGGCAGGATTACAATACTGGTTCTACCCTCGTTGCCGCGTTCAGTTAGGCTACGGGTTGAGCGACACCGAAGGACTGCATAAGGAAAACTGCATCCTTACACAAATACAGGTCCGTTTTTAGCTTCGCCTAAAAGGCAGAAAAATATCCCTAAGGAAAAAAGCCTTTTTATTTTGCACGTTGACAGTATTTACATTATCTTTGCACGTAATAAAACGATATTACAAGTGCCCAAGAGCTTCATTCAATGAGTTTCGAAAAGTTTGCTCATCAGTTCATGCAGGTAGTTGATGAACTGTCAGATTGTACAGATATGGAAGAAAAAGGTTTCTTCCACGAATACCGGGACAGCGATCCCATCCCCTCTTCCAAGGTATTGGAAGAAGTCATAGAGCTCTGCCGCACCATTTTCTTTCCGGGCTATTACGGAAAGCCAAGCATCAACCACGCCACCTTGCCCTATAACATGGGTGTAAACGTAGAGCGACTTTATACCCTGTTGCTCCAACAGATTGCTGCCGGCATTTGTTTCGGCGGCAGCCACACCGATTGCAGCCGCGTATATCGTCTGGCCGAAGACATCTGCTGCCGGATAATTACCCGGCTGCCGGAAATAAGAAGCACTTTGGAAACCGATGTGATAGCTGCCTACGACGGAGATCCGGCAGCCGTTTCTTATGGTGAAGTGATAAGTTGCTACCCCGTCATCAAAGCTCTGATCAATTATCGCATAGCCCACGAACTACACAAGATGGAAGTTCCCCTGATACCCCGTATCATCTCGGAACAAGCCCACAGCGAAACAGGCATAGATATCCACCCGGGTGCAGAAATAGGACGGTACTTCACAATAGACCATGGCACGGGTGTAGTCATCGGAGCCACATGTATCATAGGTAATCACGTGAAGCTCTATCAAGGCGTAACACTCGGAGCCAAAAGTTTTCCTCTCGACAAGGACGGCAACCCCATTAAAGGCATAGCCCGCCACCCCATCATCGAAGACGATGTGATTATCTATTCCAATGCCACAGTATTGGGACGTATCACCATCGGAAAAGGAGCAACCATAGGCGGAAACATATGGGTCACAGAAGATGTGCCTGCCGGCGCACGTATTGTTCAATACAGAAAACAAGAATCAAAAACATAAATGGAAGAATTTAAACTCATTGCCAAGACGTTTCAGGGACTGGAAGATGTCTTGGCTAAAGAGCTGGCCGGTTTGGGCGCAAAAGACATTGCTCCGGGTCGGAGAATGGTCTCTTTTACCGGAGACAAGGAACTGATGTACCGCGCAAACTTCAGTCTGCGCACCGCAATAAGGGTATTAAAGCCCATTGCCAACTTCAAGGCAAACACGGCTGATGAGGTATACGAAGCCGTTAAGTCAATCGACTGGAACAACTATTTGGATTTAAACACTTCGTTTGCTGTCGACTCTGTAGTATATTCGGAAGACTTCAAGCATTCAAAGTTCGTGGCCTACAAGGTAAAAGATGCCATTGTCGACTACTTCCGCGAGCAAACCGGAAAGCGTCCCAACATAAGTGTGACCAATCCGGACATTAAATTCAACATGCACATTGCCGAAGACAACTGCACGCTGTCGCTCGATTCCTCGGGTGAAAGCCTCCACAAGCGAGGCTACCGCGAGGCCACCGTAGACAGCCCCATCAACGAAGTGCTGGCTGCAGGCATGATACTTCTTACAGGCTGGCACGGCGAATGCGACCTTATAGACCCCATGTGCGGCTCGGGAACAATTGCCATCGAAGCCGCACTGATAGCACGCAACATGGCTCCGGGTATATTCCGCAAAAAGTATGCTTTCGAGAATTGGAAAGACTTCGACCGCGAATTGTTTGACCATATATATAATGACGATTCCCAAGAAAAGACATTCGAACATCACATCTATGCATACGACTTGGACAAAAACGCCGTAGCCGTAGCCCAGCGCAATGCCAACGCTGCCGGAGTGGCCAACGACATCACCATCGTTGCCCAGCCGATTCAGCAATTCAAGCAGCCGGCAGAAAAATCTATCATGATTACAAATCCGCCTTATGGCGAACGTATATCATCGCCCAACCTGTTGGGACTTTACCGCACATTGGGTGATCGTTTGAAACATCAATTCGTAGGCAACGAGGCATGGATCATAGGCTATCGCGAAGAGACTTTCGAACAAATAGGACTGAAACCCAGTCTTAAGATACCATTGTTTAACGGCTCCTTGGACTGCGAATTTCGTAAATACCAGATATTCGACGGGAAACTGGAGAACTTCCGCGCACAAGGCAACATCCTTAAAACAGAAGAAGACAAGGAACGTAATGCCGCCAAACGCAAGCTAAAGCCACACCACGATTTCAAACAGGCGGCCAACTACGATGAAGAAGACCTTGAGTCTGAAATTCCGGAATATATACGGATACGCCATCGTGAGTTTGTACAAAACCAGCTACGCGACACACGCCGCAACCGTTATGACGATTATGACAAAAAGGATGACGATGACAAACGCCGCAATCGTCGCGGAGATTCACGAAAAGAATATGGAAACTACCGCAATGAAAAAGAGACCGATTCATTCAAAAACCGCGACAATTATTCCTCACCGCGTCAAGGTCAGAATCCGTACAACAAGGACAAACGCAACGAACGCGGCAGCAACAGCTTCCGTGACAGACGCCCTTACGACAAAGATAAAAAGGCCTACGGCAACAAGGACAAAGGCAGACGGCCGAACCGTCGCTTCAACGGCAGAAACGATGATTAAGCACCTGATTACATTTGCCTTGTCCCTCTGTTCCATGACCCTTATGGCGCAACAGAAGCAATTCACGCTTGACGACCTCATACCCGGAGGAAAGACCTATGCATCACTCATTCCTGTCCGAATGACAACTGCATGGTGGGGCAACAACCTGATAAAGATAGAAGGCGAAAGCTGCTTTGTTCTCGACAAGAAAAACACGTGGCAGCCATTGTTTACTCTAAAAGAGCTGCAAGAAGCCATGAAGAGTGCACATATCGATGATGCTGTCAAGTCTCTCAATGGAGCCAGGTTTACGAAAGACGAAAAAACCATCGCGCAGTTCACCACTGCAAAATCCATTTTCAACTACGACTGGTCCAAGAAACAGATAAGCCACATCATCCGTCTGGATGCACCTGCCGGCGATGTTGATTGCAGCGGCATCGATGGCAGTGTGGCCTACAACCATCATGACAACCTTTATATTTCACGAGCCAATGCCCCACGGTTACAGGTAAGCACAGATGGTTCGCACGACATTGTCTATGGCCAAAGTGTACATCGCAATGAGTTCGGCATCAGCAAAGGTACCTATTGGAGTCCAGACGGCAACCGCCTGTGCTTCTATCGAATGGACCAGAGCATGGTTACGGACTATCCACTGGTTGACATTTCCACCCGCATAGCTACCGTGCAGCCCATTAAATATCCCATGGCCGGAGAGAAGAGTCACAAGGTGAGCATGGGGGTCATTGATATGACAACGGGCAACACCACATGGCTTCAGACGGGTGACAATACCGACCAATACTATACGGGCATTACATGGAGCCCCGACTCCAGAAAGATTTATTTGTACAACCTGAACCGTGACCAGAATCACCTGCGCCTGTGCTGCTTTGATGCTGCCACCGGAGTGAAGGAGAAAGAACTGTATGAAGAGACACACCCCAAGTATGTAGAACCCGAACATGGCATTACTTTTCTGCCTTGGGACGATGACAAGTTTATCTATTGGAGTGAAAAAGACGGCTATGAACGTCTGTATCTCTACAGTCTCAAGGCCGGCAAAACCCTGCGAAAGCTGACCGACCAACGCACAGGTGTGGTGCTTGACCTCATGGGATTCAACCTAAAGACCAAAAGTGTTATCATCAATGCCACGGGCACACTGCCCATGCAGCACAACTTCTTCAGTGTGGGCATCGAGAAGAATAGCGTGAAACTCTTGGGTGAAGCCAAAGGTGTGCACAGTGGCAGACTGTCGGCCAACGGGGAAATGTTGCTTGATGATTGGTCAGCTCCGGGCATTCCCCACCGCATCGACCTTGTCAATACGTCTAACGGCAAGACGCATACACTGTTGAATGCCGAAGACCCATGGAAAGGCTATGCCGTTCCCATCATCACTTCGGGAACAATAAAGGCTGCCGACGACACAACAGATCTGTATTATCGCATGGTAAAGCCCCACGACTTTGATTCAACCAAGAGCTATCCCGCCATTGTATATGTCTATGGAGGGCCTCATGCACGCATGGTCAATGCCTCATGGAACTACCTGTCGCGCGGTTGGGAGCTCTACATGGCACAGAAAGGCTACATTGTCTTTGTGCTCGACAATCGCGGCAGCGACGAGCGCGGATTGGCCTTCGAGAATGTCACGTTCCGCAGGCTGGGCACTGAAGAAATGCGCGACCAGATGCGCGGAATCGAGTTTTTGAAGTCACAGCCCTATATAGACGCCAACCGCCTGGGTGTACACGGATGGAGCTACGGTGGCTTTATGACGACCAACCTTATGCTTACATATCCGGATGTATTCAAGTGTGGTGTGGCCGGAGGTCCGGTTATCGACTGGAAATATTACGAGATAATGTATGGTGAGCGCTATATGGATTGCCCCCAAAGTAATCCTGAAGGCTACCGAAAGAACAACCTGACCTTACGTGCAGGTGACTTGAAAGGCCGCCTGCTAATTATATTCGGCTACAATGATCCTGTGTGTGTACCGCAGCATACATTGTCGTTTATCCGTGCCTGCGAAACGGCAGGAACACACCCCGACTTACTTACATATCCGGGCGACGGTCACAACATGATGGGCAAAGACCGCATACATTTGCACGAACATATTACACGCTACTTTGAAGACCACTTGAAATAGCGTCGACATACATTGTATAATATATCAGCAACATGAAAATACTTTTGTTAGGAAGCGGCGGGCGAGAGCACGCCTTAGCTTGGAAGATTGCTCAAAGTCCTAAGCTGGACAAGTTGTACATAGCTCCCGGCAATCCCGGTATGGGCCGGCTGGGCGAAAACGTTGACATCAAGGCCAACGACTTCGCTGCCATAGGCTCGTTTGTCACGGATAAGGGAATCGACATGGTTGTAGTCGGCCCGGAAGTGCCATTGGTCGAAGGCATTGTAGACTATTTTGCCTCTGAGCCATCGCTGCGGGGCGTTGGCATCATAGGTCCCGACAAATCGGGTGCGCGGCTGGAAGGCAGCAAAGATTTTGCCAAGGGGTTCATGATGCGTCATGGCATTCCCACAGCACGCTACAAGACATTCGACGGAACGAACATACAGGAGGGGCTCGATTTCCTTGAAACCATGAATGCACCTTATGTGCTGAAGGCCGATGGCCTTTGTGCCGGCAAGGGGGTGCTCATCGTGCCTTCTCTGAAAGAGGCACGCAAGGAGTTTCAGGACATGCTTCAAGGCATGTTTGGCGAAGCATCGGCTCATGTGGTGTTGGAAGAATACCTGACGGGCATCGAATGTTCCGTATTTGTGCTTACCGATGGCAAGCACTACAAGATATTGCCCGAAGCCAAGGACTACAAGCGCATCGGCGAATATGACTGCGGCCTCAACACCGGTGGTATGGGAAGCGTTTCGCCTGTTCCTTTTGCCACCAAGGAGTGGATGCAGAAGGTAGAAGACCGCATTATCCGTCCCACAGTTGAGGGGCTTGCCGAGGAAGGCATCAACTATAAGGGCTTCATTTTCTTCGGACTCATCAATGTTGACGGCGAGCCCATGGTGATAGAATACAATTGCCGCATGGGCGACCCCGAGACAGAGACCGTGATGCCACGCCTGAAAAGTGATCTTGTAGACTTGTTCGAGGGAGTGATCAACGGCGATTTGGACAAGCGTTCCATTGAATTTGACGACAGGGCTGCCGTCAATGTGATGTTGGTTTCAGGCGGATATCCGCAGGAGTATAAGAAGGGCTACATCATTGAAGGTGCTGACGACATAGAGGGCAGCCTGGTGTTTCACTCCGGAACAGCCATGAAGGACAACCATCTGGTGACGGCCGGAGGACGTGTCATCTCGGTGACTTCCTATGGAGCAGACAAGGAAGAGGCCTTGGCCCGCTCTATGGAAAATGCTGCAAAGATACATTACAAAGACCGTTACTACCGTCGTGACATAGGCAAAGACCTTTAAGAGGATCTTGCCATAAGCCATCAGGCCGGCCATCACGAAAGGATGGCCGGCCTGACTGTTTAAGATTTGAACCCTGGATGAGCTCAGGCTTTATTGCTACCTCCGAAGATGTTGAGCTTGTAGGTCAGCTTGAACAATACGTAACGTCCTATGGCATTGATGCGTGTTTCGGTCTTGCCGGATGCATTCACGTCGTAGTGCACGTTTTTGCGCGAACGAAGTATGTCGCGAACCTCAATGCCCAGGGTCAGCTGTTTGTCTTTCAAGAAGCTCTGGGTCAGGTTAGCGTCCCATATATATTCGTTGGTGTTCATCTGCGGGTCGGTATATCCACGCCTGTTCTGTATGCGTATGTTGCTCCCAAGTTCCATATCCCACTTGGTGCGTACATGGCTTTCAACGAAATAGTTCATACGGTAGATGTCCATGTCTGCGTTTTTCTGCTTGTCGGCTCTGGCGTGATTGTAGTTGAAATCCACGCTGAAACGGGCGTCAAAATACATTACCCTGTAGGAGGCCCCTATACGTTCGCTCAATCGCGTGCTCCTGACTGTGTTCTTCACGTTGGTGGTTTCGGTGCCTGTTCCCACACTGACAAAGCCCACGCTGTTGTTCATGTTGATACCGCTTTGTGCCTCAATCTGAAACCGGTTGTTCTTGCCCAGACTGCGGTTGTAGCCTACATTGCCGCGCCAGCTCCAGTTGCCGTTGATGTTTTCCGGGCGGGATATCTGCACACCGGTTTCGGGAATGTAGGTGATGGTGTTAGAGATTGAGTTGTACGTATTGTTGAACCTGAAATGTGCATTGACCGATTGCTGCGTCTTGCTCATGTACAGGTTGTAATGCATTTGCAGGGTATTTTCCCATGAAGCCTTCAGATTGTTGTTGCCTCGGGTTATATAGAGCGGGTTTGATTCATCGGGAACATCGATGAGGCTTAGTATATCGGGCTGATTGGTTCCTCCGTGATAGCGGAAGTCCAGTGTATGGTTTTCGCCCAGTTCATAGCGCAGGTATGTATGCGGCCATATGTTGACACGGTCGCGTTTTTGCAGCGTATGGAAGGTTCCTTTTGTATAGTCCAGGGTGGTGTGAATGGGCCTTATGCTCAGGTCGGCCCGCCAGGTCAGTTTTTTAGGTATGGTGTAGTTGAACTCCAGACTAAAAGCATGTTCAATGTTTTTATAGGTGGTATACTGGCTGTTCTGTACATTGTAGGCTATCTGAAGCGAGTCATTGGTGGGTAGTGTGCCCAGTTGCGGATAGTTGTCGGCTTTATATTGCAGGAGTGAATCCAGCTGATACCATGCTCTGTCGTTGTCGTCATCGTTGTAGCGGAAGCGGTATCTCATGCCCAGATGTATGTTTTTTGTGAATCCGTGTATATAGCCACCTCCCACATTGGCCCGCCGGCTTGTCTGGGGCGAACGCACATATTGGTTGTAGTAGGATTGGGGTTTTTGGTTGCCATCTACCTTATAATATTGTATGTCTGACAGGTTGTAGCGGTGGTTGCCCGTATGGCTGAGGCCCCAGTCGCCCTCGAATATCAGGTGGCTGTTCATGGTGTCGAGCCTGTGATACAGCCCGAAGCTGCCGTCCCATCCGAAGTATTTCGAGTCGGTCTTGTCTTGCTGCATGTTGCGGTTGACGGCTATCTGCCTCAGGCTCTCGTCGGGTGAGTCCGAAAACATGTTGGACAGGGGGTCGGCCACTGTGGTGGCATAAGGGTCACTGTCGTATTTTGCACTGCGTGCATCACTGCGGTTGTCGCTTTTTTGTCCGTTGAGCGAGGTGTAGGCCCATAAGGAGGTGAGGCTGTCTATCGACCATTCGAGCGAAATGTTGCCACCCATCTCCGAGCGACGGTTGCGGTCTCGGCTGACACTGTTGGAGAAAGATTTGATGTCGGTACCGGTGAGAAAGGTCTCCGAATTGCGGGTCGACTCCACATCGTCATCGTCATGACGGTATTTGAGCCCTACACTCAGTTGGTAGCGTCCCGGCTCACCCCACTTTTCCTTGTTCATCCATTGAAGGTTGGTGCCCAGCTCTTTGTTGGCATGAAGCCCCCAACCCCAGCCTCCGAGGTTTGACATGTTGCCCCACAGTGTCTGACGGTTTTTGTCGGTGAAGCGGTTCACGAAAAGGTCATCCCTGTAACGGTTGTCGGTGCCGTTGCCTATGTTGCCCCGCGAGGTGACGGTAGATTTCAGCTCTTTCTTCAGGTTAATGTCGAGCACGGTCTTCTTTTCACCATCGTCAACACCGGTGTGCTTGGTGTAATCGCTCTTTTCTTCATAGGTGCGCACCTTGTCAACGAGGTTGACGGGCAGGTTGTCCATGGCCACTTGTGTGTCGCCTTTGAAGAAGTCCTTGCCGTTAATCTTGATTTCGGTCACTTCTTTTCCGTTTACCGTTATGTTGCCATCGTCATCGACAACCACGCCGGGCAGCTGTTCAACCAACTTTTTAAGCGTAGAGCCCTCCATGGTCTTGAAGGCTGCGGCATTGAAGATCAGCGTGTCTTTCTTCTGGGTCATCTTGGCTGCTGTGCCGGTCACCTTGGCCGCACCCTTTATGGCTATATCTGACGGAACAAGTCTTATGTCACCCACATTCACCGAATCCTTGTTCGCGAACGCCACGTTTTTCCACACATTCTTGTAGCCAACAAACTTGCACTCAAGCAGATAGTCGCCACGTTTCTTTGCAATCAGGCGAAAACGTCCCTTGTCGCCAATCATCTGACCAGCCACAGCCGAGCTATCGGTCTTTAACAACCGTATGGTGGCACCCACCAGAGCTGCATCTTTATTGCCTCCATCCAGCACACGACCTGTTACCACATAGTCGCGAGCCATTACTGTGACAGCGGTGAGCGAAGCAAATGCCACCGCCGCAAATATTCTATATCTTGTCATCTTATTTACTGGCTGTCTCACACAAGAATTGCAAAGATAAGCCTTATAATTGACAAAACACAAAATGTAAAGCGTATTTTACAAAAAGAAATATTTTCATACTTTTGCCATGTTTCTAAGGCTTTTTTTATCGGCAAAAGCCGGCTCGAAAAGCCACCTGCCTGACATTGCAGCTTACGGTCTGTACATATCGCACGAACGATCTATACACATCGCACCTCACGATCTGTACATATCGCAACCTACGGTCTGTACACATCGCACGAACGATCTATACACATCGCACGCACGATCTGTACATATCGCAACCTACGGTCTGTACACATCGCACGAACGATCTATACACATCGCACGCTCAAGCTGTACACATCGCAGGCACGATCTATACGCATCGCACGCACAAGCTGTACACATCGCAGGCTGCATTTTGGTACCTCGGAACGTATAGAGCCAAAAACAGGCGGCACAGTTGACTTACAACCGTACCGCCTATACACCAACGGCTCGACAGAGCCGTCAACAACCTGACCTACCTGAATATCTCTTCCATGGGCCGGCCGCGCCAGCACTTGGGCAACTTGGCATTGAACATGCAGGCTATGGTAGCCGCAACATCGAATTGCATCATCGGTTCCTTCATCACATATCCCTTTCTTATGTTCTTGCCACATACCACAAAGGGAGTCTCCATCTCTTCAAGGGTCATGCCACCATGCCCCTTATTGATGCCTCCGTGGTCGCTCGTCAATATAAAGATTGTGTTGTCATAGATACCTGCATCCTTTACAGCCCTGAATATCTCACCCACGGCATTGTCGACACGGGTCAGCATCTCATAATAGGGAGCTGTATACCATCCGTGCGCATGGCCTGTCTCATCGAGACCTCCGATATAGATGGTGATAAATTCGGGCTTCACTTTTCTGATACAGTCAGTTCCCGCAGCTATGGCCACTTCGGGCTCGTTTTCGGGTCCTTTCTCGTATTTCACGAAATCAATGGCCGCCGTATCGGTCACATAGCCTATACCGTCCCAATCAAACGTAAGTGCCGTCTTTATCTTTGGAAACTGCTCGCGCAGCACCGAATATATGGTAGGAAATATGTTGCGACTATTAGTGGCCAACGACGGTATCTCGGGAGTTTTTGAGTTCCACTGTGTATAGCCCGTCATCTCGGTTCCGCCACCCATAAACAGCGAAGCCCAGTTAATGGCCGAAGCAGAAGGCAACACCGAACGTTTCTTTAAAGTATAACTGCCGTTCTGCATCATCCAACGGATGTTGGGAATATTGGTGGCCTCATCCAGATTGTGCGAAGCCCACCCATCGACACCTATAAGCACCACATGCTTAGCCTTCCAGCCTCCTGCCTCTACAAGCACGGGAGCTAACACCAACATGAGTAACGGCATAAGTGCAACTAATACGAATCTTTTCATACTGTGATACATTGTGTGTGTTATTTTTTCTGACTGCAATATTACCAATAACCCATGAAACCACCAAGTACATAACAGAAAAAATATTAAAGGCTAAATGCTTTTGTTATGAAGTTCGGCGTTTTAAAGGGAAATATTTTGGACTTACATCATTTTGAAGTAACTTTGTATTCAAAAGAAACCGGCATACATGTTTTTGAAAAGAAAAGGACAGACTACCGGCCCCGGCAATCAGGACAACCCGGCTCCGCAAAAAAAACGATGCAACATATTGTTGCTGAACATTGTCGCCATGCTGATTGTAACGGCAGCACTCTTCACATCGGCCATCTTCGGCTTAGACATCTACACCCGTCATGGGCAGGAAGTGAGGATGCCCGATCTACGTGGCCTCAGCGAACAAGCCGCAGACAAAAAACTGCAACTGCTCGGACTGCAGGCACGCATCGACGATTCTGTATATGTAAAAACCCTGCCCGCAGGAGTCATTTATGAACAGACCATCGTGGCCGGTGAGCGGGTAAAGACAGGGCGCACCATAGGACTGGTCATCAATTCCGGCAATGCCCCGCAGCTCGTATTGCCCGACATTGCCGACAACAGCTCCCTGAGAGAAGCCATAGCCAGCCTGAGCGCACTCGGATTCAAACTGGGGCCCACAGAATACATCAACGGAGAAAAAGACTGGGTCTACGAAGTCAAATGCAACGGTCACAACGTGGGAGCAGGCAGCCGCATAGACTCCGACGACGAAATAATACTGGTGGCAGGAGATGGAGTCTCCTATGGCAACGACATAGACATGACAGACAGCGAATACGCCATCGACAGCCTGCAGGCCGAAACAGGACTGACCGACGTGCCTCCGGCCGAATAAACGAAACAGCAGCTTATGGATATCCATGCACAGGAACTGACAGCAACACCCGACATCCCTCTTTGCAACCTCACAGACATAGAGGACGAAGAGCAGGGAAACGGCCTGTATGAACACTTCAGAATAACGGCCGACAACGGACAACAGCCACTGCGCATTGACAAGTTCCTATACCTTCACCTGCGCGACACCTCACGCAACCGCATACAAAAAGCAGCAGATGCAGGCTTCGTAAGAGTCAACGACCAAAGCGTAAAAAGCAACTACAAGGTCAAGCCCCGCGACATCGTAACCATCGTGCTCGACCATCCACCCTACGACAACACCATAGAGCCCGAAGACATACCGCTTGACGTGGTCTATGAAGACAACGACCTCATGGTCATAAACAAGCCGGCAGGACTCGTAGTGCACCCGGGATGCGGCAACTACACAGGAACACTGGTCAACGCACTGGCATGGCACCTGAAAGACAACAGCAGCTTCGATGCCAACGACCCCGCCGTAGGACTCGTACACCGCATAGACAAAGACACCTCAGGACTGCTGGTAATCGCCAAGACACCCGAGGCAAAAACAAGCCTGGGGCTGCAGTTCTTCAACAAAACCACCCATAGAAGCTACAACGCACTTGTATGGGGCGACTTCAACGAAAACGAAGGACGCATAGAAGGAAATATAGGCCGCGACCCCAAAGACAGGCTGAGAATGACCGTCTTCCCTGTAGGCTCCGAAACCGGCAAACCCGCAGTAACACACTACAAAGTCCTACGCCGCTACGGCTACACTACCTTGGTTCAGTGCGTGCTGGAAACCGGACGTACACACCAGATACGTGCACATATGAAGCACATAGGTCACCCACTCTTCAACGACACCCGCTACGGAGGAGACCAAATACTGCGGGGAACAACAGAAAACAGCTACCGACTCTTCGTCAGACACTGCTTCGAACTATGCCCGCGGCAGGCACTCCATGCCCGCACATTAGGATTTGTCCACCCACGAAACGGGCAGCAAATGGACTTCACATCGCCACTGCCCCACGACATGCAAGCACTCATCGACGAGTGGGAAAACAGAGATAACAAATAACCATCCGCAAGGATAAAACATAAAACACATGGAACAGAAAAAAAGAACCATAGCCATCATAGCAGGAGGCGACTCCTCGGAACACGACGTATCCCTACGCAGCGCACAGGGCATCTACTCGTTTATGGACAAAGAAAGATACGATTGCCACATCATAGAAATCAAGGGTGCATGCTGGGAAGCCGTAACAGCAGACGGTGAAAGATATCCGATCGACAAGAACGACTTCACCTTTAGCACACCGCAAGGCCGCATCAAGCCCGACTTTGCCTATATCACCATACACGGCACACCGGGAGAAAACGGACTGCTGCAAGGCTACCTCGACATGATAGGCCTGCCCTACTCCACCAGCGGAGTGCTTGTGGAAGCACTGACATTCCACAAATTCAGCCTGAACCACTACTTGAAAACATGGGGCGTGAAAGTAGCCGAAAGCCTGTTGATAAGGAAAGGACAAGAGCTAAACATCTCTGAAGACAACATCATCTCCAAAGTGGGACTGCCCTGCTTCGTAAAACCGGCAGCCGACGGCAGCAGCTTCGGCGTCACCAAAGTGAAAAGCAAAGAACAACTGCGCCCCGCCATACAACTTGCAATGGGCGAAGCCGGAAACGAAGCCATGATAGAAGCCTTCATGCAAGGCACCGAAATCACCTGTGGGTGCTATAAAACACGCAACGTCAGCCGTGTACTGCCCATAACCGAAGTTGTGTCGGCCGACGAGTTCTTTGACTACAATGCCAAATACAACGGTGCCGTACAAGAGATCACACCTGCACGACTGAGCGAAGACACAACCCGAAGAGTCAAGCAGCTCACATCAGTCATATACGACATACTGGGGTGCGAAGGCATCATACGCATTGACTACATACTGACAGGTGAAAAAGGCCATGAAACAATCAACATGCTGGAGATTAACACCACGCCGGGCATGACGGCAACCAGCTTCATTCCGCAACAGGTAAAGGCAGCAGGCCTGAAGATGAGCGATGTGCTCACTGACATCATTGAAAACAAATTCTAAACAACGCACCATGACTATTCCCAAGGAATTTGACGACATCCGCCCATTCACACCCGAAGAGATGCAGGGCGCATTCGACAAGCTGTCGGACGACAAACAGTTTCAGGCCGTAGTTGCCAAAGTATTTCCCGGCATCCCCTTCGAAGCCATCATGCACAAAGCTCGGCAATGTAAGACAATGCTCGACTTCCAAAAAGCATTCTCTTACGGCATTATGCAGAGCATCATCGACAAACATACCGATGGCACCGATGTCGATTTCGGCACATTGGACAAGACAAAGAACTATACATTCCTGTCAAACCACCGTGACATAGTGCTCGACAGCGGCTTTCTGAGCAAACTCATGCTCGACAACGGATTCGGCAACACCGTTGAAATTGCCATCGGAAATAACCTGCTTGTATATCCATGGATTAATTATCTGGTGCGCCTCAACAAGTCTTTTATCGTCAAACGCAATCTGCACGGACGCCAGAAACTCTTGGCAAGCCAGCAGCTGAGCGGCTACATGCACTTTGCCATCAAGGAAAAGAAAGAAAGCATCTGGATAGCACAGCGGCAGGGACGCTCTAAAGATTCGGACGACCGCACACAAAGCTCCATCCTCAAAATGATGAGACTGGGTGGAACCGGCACCATCATCGAGCGCTTGCAGCAGCTTAACATCGTACCACTCAGCATATCCTACGAATACGATCCTTGCGATTACCTGAAGGCCAAGGAGTTTCAACAGCGGCGTGACAATCCCGCGTTCCAAAAAAGCATGCAGGACGACCTGGAAAGCATGAGCACCGGCATCTTCGGCTACAAAGGGCACGTGCACTATCAGGCTGCAGCCTGCATGAACGAATGGCTGGGCTCTCTGGACGGCAAGCAGCACAAGACCGAGCTCTATCCCATTATTTCCGAGCACATCGACCACGAAATCCACAGCCACTACCGTCTATACGCCAACAACTATATAGCCTACGACCACCTGAACGGCAACAGCCGCTTTGCCAACCTGTATACCAAAGACGAAGAAGACAGGTTCGAGAACTATCTGAAGCAGCAAATAGGCAAGATAAACCTGCCTGACCCTGATCTTGACTATCTGGAATGCTGCATGCTGACCATGTACTCCAACCCTTTGAAGAACTACTTGGCAGCTGCCGAGGCTAAGCAATCATAGATGACAGGAGCAGCCCCGGTAAGAGCTATCTTGCTTATCCTGGCACTGACACTGGCAGCCTGCAGCGATGACACCCGCATTGCCCCCAACTACGAAATGGAATTTGTCGATGTGCTGACCGATGCTTCGGGCACCGGCTCCACACTGGTTACCGACAGGGGTGAGCATCTGTCTGTCACCAATCCCTTTACGGCACTGAAAGCCGACACCGCATATCGCTACGTGGCATATCTCATCAGGCAGGGAAACGGTGTAGAGGTGGCTGCCGCGTCACGGGCAATCTGCGACACCCCGAAAGACATGTCAGGGGAAGATATCAAGACCGATTCGGTAAAGATGCAAAGCATTTGGCGCGGAAGCCATTACATCAACCTTACGCTCATGATACCTCACCGCGACCAACAGCATGAGTTCGCCTTTATCGACCGCGGCATTTCGCAGGCTGACGACGGACATAAAACCCTTTGCATCCGGCTCTACCACGATGCCGGCAATGACTTTCCGGCTTTTTCTGCCACGTGCTACCTCTCATGCTCGCTCAAACCCTATAAAGACCTGCTGCGCGAAGGGCGCGACTCTGTATGCTTTGTCATCAACGAATACAAAAAAGGGCAAGCAACCTATCGCCTGCCCTACTAAATGAAAAAACACTGCTTAACGCGGTATTACTTTAGCTTGCCCAACAGGACAAGCATTATTTCTGTTCTGGCCTCTTTAGGCATATACGGATATATGCGTGCATATTGGCGTATGTTCCTGCTCAGACGCTCATACCATGACTTTTTCTTCCCCATTTTCAGCCAATAGCCAAAGTTGGCTGCATCCATCACTATCTCCATCAAGTCATCTTCTTTCTCACCAAAAGCGTCCTGCTTGTAGTCGTATGGAACTTCTTCAGACGGAAGTCCCAGATAGCGGACGGCGGCAGCGGCAACGGCATTGGCCATCTTGCGTATTTCAAGCATGTCAAACCATTTGCAAAGCTTTTCGGAATCTATGTCCTTATAATAATGGTGCATCGTGAGCGTTATGTCACACAACTGGCGAAGCCCCACTCCACTCAGAATGAGATGTTTCGAGAAGTGGACTATCTGATACAGCAGTTCGAGTGTACGGGGAAGCACTTCAAGCTGATGTCCGTCTATGGTCACGAAGCATTCCGTGCGCTTTTCGGGCAATTCGCTGTTCACTATGTCGTCCATCTTGCGCGCCAAATCGCGATTGTAGAACTTCAGCAGGCACAGGTGGTTTTCTACCACGGCACCCTTCCAGTTGAATGCCGACAGATGTTCCTTGCCGGCAAGGCTGTCTACACGTTCCGCATTGGCAAGTATCCATTTGTCAAGGGCTTTGTTCCAATCGGGAACAAAGATGTCTATGTCGCCAAATGCGCGCAGTTCGGGATGCTCATACAGCGTGGCCACCTCTTGTCCCTTAAGCAGGATGGAATGAACCCCCAAGCTTTTGTATATCTCGAATATATCACACGTGCACCGGTTCAGCATCTTGTTCATGTTCTCCATATACACCACATTGCTGTAAAGCTTCATGAGCATCTGCTGTGGCGGCCGCAACTCGGGAGGAAGCTGAGACACAGCAGTATAGAACAGGCCGGTGACAGTCTGATCCTTCGCCATCTTTTGCTGTTCTTTCCAGCCCGCGCGTGTCAGGATGCCGCGGGGATATTCGCCGCCGAATAGGGCATAGCGTATGAAACCCAGGAAATGACGTTCGTTTACTGTCATAATCACAGGTCTTCGAGCATACGTTTAAGCACTACTGTTGCCGAAATCTCACGGTTGGCAGCTTCGGGAATCACCAGCGAAGTGGGTGCTTCTATCACTTCGTCGGTCACTATCATGTTGCGGCGCACCGGCAGACAATGCATGAAAAACGCGTCATCGGTCACTGCCATGTGGGCGGCATCGATGGTCCAACCCATATCCTTGTTCAGCACCTTGCCATAGTCTGCAGGATTGGTAACGCCGGGGCAGCTCCAGTTTTTCGCATATACGAAATCTGCACCCTCAAGGGCTTTCAGCTGATTATATTCTACATCGGCTCCTGCAACGAAAAAGGGATCCAGTTCATAACCGTGAGGATGGGTTATCACCAAATCCACATCGGCGGCCTGCATCCATTGGGCAAAGCTGTTGGGCACTGCCTGGGGAAGGGCCTTGGGATGGGGAGCCCACGTCAGCACCACCTTGGGGCGCGGCTTGCGTTTATACTGCTCGATGGTTATCAAGTCGGCAAAGGCCTGCAACGGGTGCACGGTGGCACTCTCCATTGAAAACACAGGACGGCCGCTGTACTTTATGAATTGATTGAGTATCTCCTCGGTATAATCGGCCTCGCGACTTTCAAAGCGGGCAAAGGTGCGTACACCTATCATATCGCAATACTGGGCCATCACGGGAATGGCCTCGAGCAAATGCTCGCTCTTGTCACCGTCCATCACGACACCTCGCTGTGTCTCGAGCTTCCATGCACCCTGATTGACATCCAGCACAATAACATTCAGCCCCAGGTTCATCGCAGCCTTTTGGGTGCTCAACCGCGTGCGCAAGCTGTTGTTGAAGAAGATTAGTAGCACTGTCTTGTTCTTGCCCAACGATTGATAGCGGAAACGGTCGGCCTTGATTTCAGAGGCCTCGCTTAAGGCCTTGCTCAAATCACCCAAATCAGAGACATAGCGGAATACTTTCATTTTAGTAGCTTTATAAAAACATATTGGTCTCGAAAACGGCATCCTGCCGCTTTCAGACTTCAAAGATAGGAAAAAAACACCATCGAAGACACAACACACCACAAAAATAATGCCTGCAAAAACAAACAATATGGCACTTGCTAAAATCAGACCCTAAGCTTCCCCCTATGCAATGCGGCACATTGAAAGGTGTTTCATCTACATGAAACAATGTGTTTCACCTACATGAAACAATGTGTTTCACCTACATGAAACAACCTGTTTCCCCTATAGGACACAACGTGTTTCATGTACATGACACAACCTGTTTCCTGTACATGTCACTACTTGTTTCATGTACATACCACTACCTGTTTCATGTACATGTCACGACCTGTTTCATGTACAGAAAACTACCTGCAACCCTGCACATCGTCACTCCTGCCCTCGCAGATGGGCATCTGCAATGACTGACACACGACCCGCAAATACCAAA
>ERZ808252.643-NODE-643-length-31862-cov-32.381457_pt1 | contig 31862 bp, 30 predicted proteins | sample MGYA00521242_ERZ808252 | MGnify/ENA primary metagenome ERZ808252 (study PRJEB31516, sample SAMN03275581) | gut metagenome | biome: mammalia-associated habitat; material: feces | host: Papio cynocephalus | place: Kenya | collected 2012-08-07 ...
TGCGCCGGAACGGTGATGCCGTTGCGCCGGAACGGCCACCCCGTTGCGCCGGAACCGTCGCGCGTGCAAAAACGGCGCGAAACGGACTCAAACCGACAAATTGCGCGGGATGGGCGGAGTGTCCTCGTTCGGATTCCCATGTGGACTGAGACAAATCCCGCCGCGTTTGGGTTTCGTTTCCGCAGGATTCCTATTTTGCCAAGCAGAAAGCACCCGGATTACTTTTCAGGCGGGATTGTGCTTCGGCTCGGGCTTCGTTTGCATTTGTGCAGGGCACATGAAAATTTTGGGGGGTGACTTCCACATGCTTTCCGTTGCATGCCGGTCTTCCTGGTCTGCACGGCGAGACCATGGTCGCGGGCAAACGCCCGGAGGGTCGGCATTCTGCCGTTTTCGATGCGGTCGTTCCAGTCTTTCTGGAGGATTTCGCGGTGATAGTACTGGAGGGTTGCACCCGGCGCTTTCTTTATGGTATAATTCCTCATGGCGTCCTTTCGTTGTAGACGTTTTGATTTTACACCACGTATTTTACCACGATTGCCGACGCCTTTGCAACATTTATCCGGCGCGCCACCCTCCTGGGGGTGGCCTTTACACATTCTTTCCATTCGCTTCCGCAACCGATCCTTCTCCTTTTTCGCTTTCGCTCTCCACCCGTCGGAACGACCTGTCCCGGGTGTCTCACGACAGGATGCACTTTTCGAATCTTCCATCTTGCTTTTCTTCACCCGAAACGTCCGTAGATATGGTATAATAGAGGCATGAGAACCTCAAAAGAAATTCGCGCACTTGCCCGCAAGACGCTTTTCCACACCCGGTGCGGCGCACGCGCCATGAGCGCGATGCTGCTCCTGGGGCTCGCCTGTTCGCTGGCTCTTCTTCTTTTGCAGCAGGCCTTCCTGACGTTCGGCATCCGTACGCTGGACTATCTCGCGCTCACGGGAGATGCTCCTCTTGCGGCGTATTCGTTCGACGTTCTTTTCGCCGCCGCGGTGGCGACCGTCTTTTACGTCTTCATCCAGGCGGTGTTCGGCGGCATCCAGAACTTCGGCTGGAGTCTCGCGGCCTTGCGCGGCATGCGTCAGGCGGAAACGGGGCTGACGCGCGCGGCATTTTCGGGTTTCCGTGTCCCGTTCGGGATGTTCGCCATGATGTTCGCCTACACGATCCGCCTCCTGGTCGCCGCCTTGCCGCTTATGCTCGTCTATGGCATATTCTTCCTTGCCTTTTACTTCCTCAGGGATTTCCTCCTCGCGCATACCCTCTGGCTGGGCGCGGGAGTCTTTCTCCTGTTCATCGCGTTTCTTGTCGCAACCATTCCGGTTTTCTACGTCATCTACCGGTATCGCTTCGTGTGGTATCTGAAGGTCGACCATCCGGACTGGTCCGCGACAAAGTGTTTCCGCGAAAGCGCCCGGCGGCTTGACGGATACAAGTGGCGGGCGTTCTACTTGGATTGCTCGTATTGGAAAGCCTTCCTCTTGCTTACGGCATTGTTGGTGGCCGGGCTTATCCCCGTTCTGCCCGAACTCCTGCGGGCGATGTTGGTGGGAATCGTCTTCCCGGTCGCGGCCTTTTTCGTTTCCGTTTACTACATGTTCGGACAGGCCCAATTCTATCTTGAAGTTCCGCCGCGCGCGGCATAAAAAATGTTCGGTCTGCTTTTTGAATACGGTTCCTTCGCCGCGGCGCTCGTGGCGTTCTTCGTCTTTGTGCGACCGTGCCGGCTCGGAGTCCGTGCGCAAGCGCTTTGGATGGCGTTTCTTCTTCTTTGCGCGGCGAAGTTCTGCGTGTTTTCCGCGCTGGGGCTCGATCCCTTTATCCCGGAACTTCCGCCCATCGTGATCGCGCTCTGGGGCTGGGCGAATTGCGGACTTTTCATCCTTGTCGCGCTCGCCTGCGCCGGCTATTTCCTCAAGCCCCGCCTCAAAGTGTGGCTTTTGCCGCTTCTTGCCTGGGGAATCGCCGCGTGGGGCGTGTGGGGCGCGGTGTGTCCGCCCGCCATCCACGCCGTCACGGTGGTGTATCCCAATCTGCCGGCTAGCCTGGAAGGGTATCGGATCGTCCAACTCGCCGATCCGCATGTCAGTTCGCTCCTGCGCGGTTCGCGCACCCGCCGGCTTGTGGAGGCGATTAACGCGGCGCAACCCGACCTCGTCGTCTGCACGGGCGATATCGTGGACGGACGCGTGCGACAGCGCGCCGAAGACGTCCTGCCGCTTGCGGACCTGAAGGCACCGGACGGGGTGTGGTTCGTCAGCGGCAACCACGAATTCTACGCGGATGCACCGGCGTGGCAGGTGTGGTACGCGCAGAAGGGCTTCCGGTTCCTAAACGGAGAATATGTCTCGCCACGTCCGGACCTTGTTCTCGCCGGCGTGGACGATGCCGCCGCCGGACGTCTCGGGATCGCGACGACAAACGCCGCGGAAGTCCTTTCGCGCACCCCGAAGAAGGGGGCGTTCACGGTATTTCTGCAGCACCGTCCCGGAGAGGCGCGCGAAAACGCCGCGAGAGGGGCCGATCTGCAGCTTTCCGGGCATACGCACGGCGGCGTCCTGCCGCTCTTCGACAGGCTCGTGAAGAAGGCGAACAACGGCTTTGTTTGCGGACTCTACGACCTGGGCGATGGGAAGAAGCTCTATGTCTCGCCCGGCGCCGGACAGTGGGCGGGCATCCCCGTGCGCTGGGCGATCCCGTCGGAAATCACCCTCCTGACCCTCACCCGCGGCACGCCCCGGTAGCGGTTCCCGCCGGACGGTTGCCCCCCCCCCCCCGACGGGGCCGGACAAAAAACCCACGGGGTTTTGTCTAAATCCCCACGGGGATTTGTTTTTTTCCCCGCGGGGAAACAAGTTTCAACACAAAACGCGAGGTCAGAAACGCGGCATTTTTGCCCATCTAAAAGCGCGAGAGACGTATTCTCCGCGGCAGTATGTTAATAATATGTTAGGATAGCGAAAAAGTGAGATTTTCTATTGCATAGGCGAAAAGGTTATGGTAAAATATGCGGTGTTCTAAAGCCGAAAAAGGGCGACGGAGCGGCGGTAGCGGGAGCAGGAGCCCCGAAACCATCCGTTGGCCGAGGATTCTTAATTGTGAGGGATGACGATGAAGTCTCTCAGTCAGTTGGATACGCCTGTCGCCAAGGCTCTGGAAGAGCAGCGGGTCAACCGCTTGGCGCATTTTGACGTGCCCGGCCACAAGGGCGGGCGCATGAACCCGGCGCTGAACGAATATTTCGGCGCCAAGTTGATGTCGTTGGACGTCAACTCCATGAAACCTTTGGACAATCTGGCCCACCCGGTTTCCGTCATAAAGGACGCGCAGACGCTGGCGGCGAAAGCGTTCGGGGCGGACAACGCCTTTTTCATCGTCAACGGCACGACCGCGGCGGTGCAGACGATGATTTTCGCCTCCATCCAGGCGGGACAGAAGATCATTCTGCCGCGCAACGTGCACCGCTCGGCCATCAACGCGCTCGTCGTGAACGGGGCGATTCCGGTCTACGTGAACCCGCAGGTCAATCCCGAACTGGGCATTCCGCTCGGGATGCGCCTGGAGGACGTCGAGGCGGCGATTTCGGCCAATCCGGACGCCAAGGCGGTGTTCGTGAACAATCCGACCTACTACGGCATTTGTTCCGATCTTCGCGCCATCGTGGCGCTCGCCCATGCGCACAACATGCTCGTTCTGGTGGACGAGGCGCACGGCACGCACTTCTATTTCACGGACAAGCTCCCCGTTTCCGCCATGGCGGCGGGGGCGGACATGGCGGCGTGTTCCATCCACAAGACCGGCGGGTCGCTGACGCAGTCGTCCATCCTTCTGACGCGGCGTCCGGTGGATCCGGACTACATTCGCCAGGTCATCAACCTCACCCAGACGACGTCCGCCTCGTATCTGCTCATCGCCTCGCTCGATCTGGCGCGGCGCAATCTCTACGAGAACGGGCGGGCCATGTACGAAAAGACAATCCAGATGGCGGACTACGCCCGTGAGGAAATCAACGATCTGGGTGGGTACCACGCGTTCGGGCCCGAACTCGTGAACGGGGATTCGGTGTGCGCGTTCGACTCGACGAAGCTCTCCATCCACACGCGCGAGATCGGCCTGGCCGGCATCGAGGTCTACGATCTTCTGCGCGACGACTACGGCATCCAGATCGAATTCGGCGACGTGGGCAACATCCTCTGCATTCTGTCCTCGGGGGACCGTCCGCTGGACATCGAACGTCTCATCTCGGCGCTCTCGGAAATCAAGCGTCTGCACGCGAAATCACCCGTCGGGCTCTTCGACCACGAGTATGTCGAGCCAAAAGTGGAAATGTCTCCCCAGGCCGCGTTCTACGCGTCCAAGCGGTCCGTGCCGATCACGAAGTCCAAGGGGTACGTCGCGGCGGAATTCGTGATGTGCTATCCGCCGGGCATTCCAATCCTGGCGCCGGGCGAGCGCATTACGCAGGAAGTGCTGGACTACATTCTGTACGCGAAGTCCAAGGGCTGTTTCATGACGGGGCCGGCGGACATGAAGATCAACAAGATCAACGTGGTGAGGTAAGCGAGATATGGAACTTTGGTATACCGACCAACATACGAAGGACGTGCGCTTTACGATGAAGGTATTGCGCCAAATCGCCTCCCAAAAGAGCGAAAACGAGCGCATAGACATACTCGACACGGTGGAATACGGGCGTGTGCTCGTGCTGGACGGCGAACTCTTCCTAACGCAGAAAGACGAGTTCATCTACCATGAAATGCTGGCGCACGTGCCCATGGCGGTGCATCCAAAGGTCCGGAACGTGCTCGTGATTGGCGCCGGCGACGGCGGAACGGTGCGGGAACTCGTGAAATACCGCACGATTACGCGCATCGACGTTGTGCAGCCGGACAAGGACCTCTATACGCTCGCCATGGCGCATCTGCCGTTCTGCGCCGCGGCGTTCCGGGATCGCCGCGTGCACATCCACGTGGAAGAAGGGCTGAGGTTCGTGCGCGGCAAAGTCAACGAGTACGATCTCATCATCGTGGACTGCGCCGACCCGTACGGTCCGGCGGAAGGGCTCTTCACGCGTGAATTCTACGGAAACTGCTGGAAGGCGCTGTGCGAGGACGGGATTCTCATCAACCAGCACGAGTCGCCGTTCTACTCGGAACACTCCCAGTCCGTCAAGAATGCGCACAAGCACATCGCGAACATATTCGAGCTTTCCATGATCTACCAGGCGCACATCCCGTCGTATCCGTCGGGACACTGGTTGTTCGGGTTCGCGTCCAAGCGGTACCACCCGCTCAAGCACCTGCGGGCGCGGGCGTGGAACGCGCTGAAGATTCCGACCCACTACTACAATACGGACCTGCACCGCGGCGGTTTCGCGCTCCCGAACTACGTGCGCGAACTGCTCGGACAGAAGGCGGCGAACGCCTGAGGGAGTCATCATGGCGTTTATCGGCTGCGAAAGCACGTTTGCCGCGTCCGCGGCGGTTCTCTTCGGCGCTCCGTACGATTCGACCACATCCTACCGGCCGGGCGCACGGTTCGGTTCTGCGGCGATCCGCCAGGAGTCCTACGGAATCGAAACCTTCTCTCCGTACTTGAACCGGGATCTGGACGCGACGCGCATTCATGACGCGGGGGATTTGGAACTTCCGTTCGGGGCACCCGAACCCGCTTTGCGGATGATCGAGGAGAAAACGGAGTCCATTCTGGATGCGGACAAGGTGCCTGTCTTGCTGGGGGGCGAACATTTGGTGAGTCTGGGGGTCGTGCGGGCGCTGACCGCGCGGCATCCGGACTTGCACATCATCCACTTCGACGCGCATGCGGATCTTCGGGAGGAGTACCTCGGCAATCCGCTTTCGCACGCCTGCGTTCTGAGGCGGTGCCACGATTTGCTTGGAGACGAACGGATTTTCCAGTTCGGCATCCGCTCGGGCACGCGCGAGGAATTCGCCTTCATGGCGGAAGGGCACGTCCAGACGGAGCGTTTTACGGCGGAAACGCTCCCGTCCGTGTCGTTGTCGCCCAGCACGCCAGTCTATCTGACGGTCGACTTGGACGTGCTGGATCCGTCCGAATTCCCCGGGACGGGCACGCCCGAAGCGGGCGGACTGACGTTCGAGCAGCTGCGTGCCGCGCTGATGGACGTCTTCGCGCGCTTTAATGTCGTCGGATTCGATTTCGTCGAGCTCGCGCCCATGCTGGACGCAAGCGGACGCTCCACGGCACTTGCCTGCAAGCTCCTGCGCGAGTGCCTGCTCGCCTTGAAAGTCTGAAACAAAAGGAAGGAAGGAAATAAAGTCATGTCGAAAGTTCTCTTGATCGGCGCCGGCGGGGTCGCCGGGGTCGCCGCTGCCAAAATGTGCCTCAATGACACGGTATTTACCGATCTCTTGATCGCCTCCCGGACCGAAGCACGGTGCGCGGCCATCAAGGACGCCTGCGAAAAGCGCGGCACCCGTACGCGCATCACGACGGCGCAGATCGACGCGATGGACGTGCCGCGCCTGACCGCCCTCATTCGGGACTACGCCCCCGATCTCGTCATGAACATCGCCTTGCCGTACCAGGATTTGGCGATCATGGACGCGTGTCTCGCCGCGGGCGTCTCCTATCTCGACACCGCCAACTATGAGCCGCCGGACGAAGCGCATTTCGAATATTCCTGGCAGTGGGCGTATCGGGAGAAGTTCGAGAAGGCGGGTTTGACCGCCATCCTGGGGTGCGGCTTCGACCCCGGCGTGACGCAGGTCTTCTCCGCCTACGCGCAGAAACACTACTTCGACACGATCGAAACACTCGACATCCTCGACTGCAACGGCGGCGACCACGGGTATCCGTTCGCCACGAACTTCAATCCGGAAATCAACATCCGCGAAGTCGCGGCGAAGGGCAGCTACTGGGTCGACGATCCCAAGGACGACAAGCCCGAAGTCCCCGTCGAAGACCGCAAGGCGTTCGCCAAGGGCTGGTGGGTCGAGACGGCGCCGATGGCGATCAAGCGCGAATACAACTTCGACCAGGTCGGCGTGAAGGACATGTACCTGCTGCACCACGAGGAGCTGGAGTCTCTCGGCTGCAACCTGAAGGGCATCAAGCGCATCCGCTTCTTCATGACCTTCGGTCAGAGCTATCTTACGCACTTGAAGTGCCTGGAGGATGTCGGTCTGACGCGCATCGACCCGATCGACTTCAAGGGACAGAAGATCGTGCCGATCGAATTCCTCAAGGCACTTTTGCCCGACCCGGCGACGCTCGGTCCGCGGACGAAGGGCAAGACCAACATCGGCTGCATCTTTCATGGCAAGAAGGACGGGAAGGACGTGGACTATTACGTGTACAACGTCTGCGACCATCAGGCGTGCTACAAGGAAGTCGGCTCGCAGGCGATCAGCTACACGACAGGCGTGCCGGCCATGATTGGCGCGAAGATGTTCCTGGAAGGCAAGTGGACGGCTCCTGGCGTGCATACCTGCGAGGAGTTCGACCCCGATCCGTTCATGGCGGAACTCCCCAGGCAGGGGCTCCCGTGGATCGAGAACTTCCAGCCCGTGCCCGTTCCATGAAAACGCCCTGCTATCTGATAGAAGAGCGCGCACTCCGGGCGAACTGCCGCATTCTGGCGCGCGTTCGCCGCGAAGCGGGCGTCCGGATTCTTCTCGCCCAGAAGGCGTTCTCGGCCTGGAAGCTCTATCCGATCATCTCCGAGTATCTGGACGGCACGACGGCAAGCGGGCTTTTCGAGGCTAAACTCGCCGCGGAAGAGATGCCGGGAAAGGAGAACCACGTCTACAATCCGGCGTTCACGCGCGTCGATTTCGACGAGATTGTGCGGATGTGCGACCATGTCGTGCTGAATTCGCCGGCGCAGATAAAGGCGTTCGCGCGTGCGGCGAAGCGCGCAGGCGTCTCGCCGGGCCTGCGGGTGAATCCGGGTGTGAGCACGGTGGAGACGGCGCTCTACAATCCGTGCGCGCCCGAATCGCGTCTCGGCATGCCGCGCGCGGCGGTGAACGCGGAACTTCTGCGGAACGTGGAAGGGCTCCATTTCCATGCGCTCTGCGAACAGAACGCGGACGCGCTCGTGGCGGTTTTGTCGCGGTTCGAGACGGACTTCGGTGAATTCCTGCCGCGGATGCAGTGGGTGAACTTCGGCGGCGGACACCATATTACGCGCGCGGATTACGATGTTGACCTGCTCGTGCGGACGCTGCAGGCGTTCCGGCGCCGGTGGCCCCATCTGACCGTATATCTGGAACCGGGCGAGGCGGTCGCCCTGAATGCCGGCAGGCTCGTCACAAAGGTTCTGGACGTGAACGACTGGGGACATCCGTTCGCCATACTCGACACGAGCGCCGAATGCCATATGCCGGACGTCCTAGAGATGCCGTACCGTCCACGGCTTACGGGGGCGGGACTGCCCGGCGAAAAGCGTTTCTCCTACCGTCTGGGCGGTCCGACCTGCCTGGCCGGCGACATCATTGGCGAATATTCGTTTGACAAGCCGCTGAAAGCCGGCCAAACACTCAGTTTCGAAGATATGGCCATCTATTCCATGGTCAAGAACAACACCTTCAACGGCATGCCGCTACCGGACATCTGCTTCAAGCCGGCGCACGGCCCCGTGCAGGTTTTGCGGACTTTCGGATACGAAGACTTCAAGAACCGTCTCTCCTAAGAGAAAAGGGTACATGTAAATAAAAATGCACGCGGGGGGGGGTGGGGGGGCCTGCGCACATTTTTCTTTGTCGGGATAACCGAACGAGCGTCAGTCGAGTGGGATCTGCCAGTCGACCGAATCTCCCGTGGGAGAATGAACCGTGAGATTCTCAAACTTAGGCTTGGATTCTCTGGCTTGAGGAAGGGGGCTTTCGGGCGATTTCGTTTTGAGCGTCTCGTTTCGCGAAGACGGTCGAGGCGTGGAAGCGGAAGTCTCGGCGCCACCTGTCTGTTCGTATTGGCTAAAGTAATCGATATGATCCGGCTTGGATTCTGTTGCGGAATCAGTCGATTCTTCAGCTACGTCCGAATATTGGTCGAAATAATCAATTGGGGCGGTGTTCGCGGCGGAAGAGGGACTGGCCTTTTTCTGAGGAACAAGTTTTGAAGGGGCTTCTTTTTTATCTTTTTGATAAAACTCAGGGTAAAGTTTGCGCCGGTTGAGTTCTACTTGCAGTTTATGAAGCACCGCTTTTTCACGTTCAAGCTGCGCTCTTTCGTCCTTGAGGCGGGCCGCTTCTTTTTTGAGGCGCACTTCTATTTCTTTGTTTTTCCTGGCGGAAGTTCTTAGGGCTGGTGAAGGGGGCTGCGGCCTGGCTTCATCCTGTTTGGTTGCCGTTATGAGGCGGAGTTTCTCTTCAAACAGAGCCTGTTGTTCCTGGGCGAGTTTTATCTGCTGTTCGCTCATCTTCGTTTGAATCTGCGTGATGGAGTCCGTCAAAGACTTTACGGCGTCAGAACTTGAGGTGGACTGCAAAGGCGCGCTTTGTGCCTTGAGCGCCATCTCGAGCAGGCGTCCGCTCAGCTGGGAATTATCGTGGTTTGAGCGCACCAAAAGGACGGTGAAGACGCCTACGACCACAAGCAGGATGAGCATAAAAATCACGCACAGGAGCGTCATTCTTTTCTGCGCTTTAGACTGTTCTTCGTTGACGTATTCCTGAAAAGCCTTGAGAATCGGGAAATCGTTTAGATTGTCCGCGGAAGAATACAGGCGAAGCGCGGAAGCGTTCGTCTGGTTGCCTGTCGATCTAGCGTCATTCGGATAGTCGGTCATGGTTTTTCTCCTATTGAAATATCATCTACGGATACGGAAATCTAATCGGCCCTAATGGCGGTTATGTAAACTTACCTTTCAGAATCGCCAACCTCTTGGCGATTGTCGCTTCATAGCCCTCATTTGTCGGGCGGTAATATTTCTTGGGGATTTTCAAGTAGCTTTGATCGACAAAATGATCCTTGAAATCATGCGGATACTTGTATTCGGTCACTTCGTTGCTTCCGATAGCCTTGACATGTTTGTTCTTCAAGTGTTCGGGAACAGGCTGCACGGCGCCGGTGCGGATGTCCGCCATCGCGGCTTTTACCGCTAGGTAACTGGCGTTCGATTTCGGCGCCGAAGCGAGATAGGTCGTCGCCTGGGCGAGATTGAGTGCGCACTCGGGCATGCCGACGAACTCGCAGGCCTGCATGGCCGCCACAGCGACCGAAATGCCGCGGGGGTCTGCGTTGCCGATGTCCTCGCTCGCGCTGATGACAAGCCGCCGGGCTATAAAACGAGGATCTTCGCCGGCGACCAGCATCTTGCCGAGCCAGTAGATCGCCGCGTCTGGGTCGCTTCCTCGAATGGACTTTATGAACGCGGAGATCGTGTCGTAATGCTCGTCTTCCTTCTTGTCGTAGCGGACCTGACGGCGTTGGATGCATTCCTGAATGACTTCGAGCGTCAAATGAACTTCGCCCTTTTCGTCCGGCGGCGTGGAGCGCATGGCGATCTCCAGTGCCGTCAAAGCGTGTCGCGCATCACCGTCCGAAACAGTCGAAAGGAACATCTTCGCGTCTTCGTCGAAGCGCGATTTTATCTTGCCGAACCCCTTCTCCGGATCCGCCAAAGCGCGGTCAAGAAGTTGCGCGATCGCCTGCGGACTGAGCGGACGCAGCTCGAAGACAAGCGAACGCGAAGTCAAAGGCGTATTGATGAAGAAGTTGGGATTGTGGGTGGTCGCGCCGATCAGCACGACCGAGCCGTCCTCGACATACGGCAAAAGGACGTCCTGCTGGGATTTGTTGAATCGGTGGATTTCGTCGATGAAAAGAAGCGTTCCGAATCCGCCGAGTTCGTTGCGTGCGTGGTCGCATATCTTGCGGATGTCGGCCACGCCCGAAATTACGCCCGAAAGACGCACAAAGCCGCGTTTCGTCGTGCGCGCAATAACTTCCGCCAATGTCGTCTTGCCGCAGCCGGGCGGGCCATAGAAGATGACGTTTGTGAGCCGGTCGGCCTCGATCACCCTTCTCAGCAGCTTTCCTTCGCCCAGAATGTGATCCTGTCCCACGACTTCGTCGAGGGTCTGCGGGCGCAGGCGCGCGGCTAGCGGTTCTGATTCGTTGAAACTCATTCTTCGAAAATGTACCAGTTGAGGACGTTATCGTCCGTAACGGCGCGGCGGAAGGCGTAGAGCCGCGCGAGCTTTTCGCCGGGAGAGGCGAAAAGAAGCATGGTTTGCGACTTGCCGACCAGATTGCGCGCGTACGCCGCGGCGTCTTCGACAGTTGAAAAGTCCTTTTGGCTCGCCGTAAGTTTCGGCTCGGTCGCCTCGGGCGTGCTCCAGTCTTCGAGGAAGTGCGTGACCGATACCCCACCCTTCTTCCCGAAATGCACTTCCGGCGGCTGCGACAGGCGCGACGCGGCGTCGCGCCATTGCGGCAGCGGCAAAAAGGCGCGAAAATAGAATTGTCCTTCTTCGACGCCATTGATTTTGACGGCCGGGGAATCGATCGCCTCCAATGCTTGGGCGACGGCGATGGCCTGCCGCACCGTAAAAGAGCCGTCGAATGTGGCCAGGACGTCCCACGTGCCGTTTGTCGCCAGCCGACTGAACGCGGTTAGTTCCTGCAACGCCGTATCGGGCGAAAGCATCAAGGTCCTCTCTCGGGCTGTAGGCGTCCCTTCCCATTTCAAGGTGAAGGCCCGGCGCTCTCCTTTTTTGAATGCATGCCGCGGCAAGAAGCGTCCATAGGTCTGCGACTGGTCGAGGACATCGTTGAACTGCAGGGGCGACTGGCCGCAATCGTACAGCGCGAAAAACGTCGCGGGCATGGTCTGGTCGGCAAGAAGCGCGCCCTTATTTGTCCGCGCGCCGCCTGTATAGATCACGTCCGGGAAAGCCGTTGCGGGATGTTGCGCGTCAACAATGAGGTCGGTCAAACCGGGCGAGAGTTCGACCGGTTCGCCGCTCGCCCGGAACACGCAGGCTCTGGCGTCCACGGGGTGTCCGGCCGGAAATCCCGCCCGGGCGCAGGCGTCGACGATGTCGGCTAGCGGTGCGTCCGTCGCGAAAAGAGCCTCGTATCCGCGATCGGAATTCGGGCCGACGAACAGGAATTCGAGCGGCGCGTTTGTCGCGCATCCGGTCGCCGTCGCGGTGAACGTCACGCTTCGCCCCGTCGTGTCGAACGAGACCGGCGCCGCGGCGAAGAGCAAGGGCAGAAGAAGCGTTCCTGTCATTCCGCGCGCAACCTTTCCATCGCATGCTTGAAACCGTTAGCCGCGCGGAGGATGATCTTTTCGTCCACGCTGTAGCTCAAGCGCACATAGCCGCCGAACCCGAACCCCTTCCCTGTCACGACGAGGATCTTCTCCTGCAGGAGGGCGTCGACGAACCTGAGGTCGTCCGCCACGGGCGATTTCGCGAACACGTAGAACGCGCCCTTGGGCATCTCGAATGCGATCCCCGCTTCGCGCAGAATCCTCGCCATGAGTTGCCGGCGCCGGTCGTAGACATCCAGATCGACCGTCTGGTCGAGCAAAGAGGCGACAAGCCGCTGGCCGATGACGGGCGCATTGACGAACCCGAGCGTGCGGTTTGTGAGCGTCACCGCGGCGATCAGCGTTTTCTGGTCGGGCATGGCGGGGTTGGCCGTGAAATAGCCGATGCGTTCGCCGGCGAGCGAGAGCGTCTTCGAGAAGCTTCCGGCCACGCAGGTCCATTTCGAAAACGGCAACATGGCCGGCACGCGCGCGCCGTCGTAGACGAACGCCCGGTAGGGTTCGTCGCTCAGGATGAAGACGGGGCGTTCGCGCGTCTCGTTGATTTTGTCGACATGCGCCGCGATTGCTGCGATGTCTTCCGCCGAATAGACCGCGCCGGTCGGATTGTTGGGCGAGTTCAGGATAATTGCGCGCGTTTTGGGCGTAATCGCCGCGGCAATCGCGGCGACGTCCGGACGGAACGTCGGCGGCAGGGACGGAATCGCCTTCAGGACGCCGCCGAAATGCCCGCAATAGGCGCCATATTCCACGAAATACGGCGCCGGGGTCAGGATTTCGTCGCCCGGCTCGACGACGGCGCGGAAGAAACTCACGAGCGCGCCCGCCGCGCCCACCGTCAAAACGACATCCTCTGCCGCAAGCTGCGTCTCCTGCTGTTTCGTCAGCCAGGCGGCCAGCGCGGTCCGCACTTCCGGTATGCCGGCGTTGGGGCAGTACCCAAGCCCGAGCGGACGCACGGTCTGCGCGGCGATTTCCCGCAGCGCGTCCGCCGTCTTGGCCGGCGGCGGCACGTCCGGATTCCCGAGCGAGAAATCGCATACGGCATCCGGACCGTAAATCTTCTTCAGTTCGATCCCCTTCTCGAACATCTTGCGGATCCAGCTTGAAGAGGCCATGGAATCGCGAATGGCGGACGTCACAAGTTGCATGTCGAATCCTCCTTTATTCGGAACGCGTGCACGATCCGGCGCCGACATCCTCGACGAGCGTCGCCACGCGCAGGGCGGCGTGCGGCTGGGCGAGCGCGGACATCCTTTCGGCCATCTTCCGCAAGGCGTCGGGGCGGTCATACTTGGCGAGCAGATAGTGCGCCAGCCCGTCGACCGTCAATTCCGCCTGCACGCCCTCGTCCGCCGCGCCCTTGAGCACGAACGCCTGCGCATTCTCGTGCTGGTGGTTGCGCAGGGCGGACGGAAGCGGAATCAGCAGCGCCGGTTTCCCGCACGCAGCAAGCTCGAAGCATGTGGAAGCACCCGCGCGCGCAATGACGAAATCGGCGGAGGCGAACGCGTCGGGCATGTCTGTCTCGAAGGCGTGAACGCGCGCGGGAAGCGCCGCGCGCGCATAGTCCGCGATGACCGCCCCTTCGTCAAGCCGCCCGGTCTGGTGGATGACGTAGAGGGGACGCCGGGCGGCGTCTTCGCGCTTGGCGAACGCCTTGGACATCTTGACGAGCGCCGCACACGCGAGTTCGTTCACGCGATGGGCGCCCTGGCTTCCGCCCGTCACGAAGACGACGAACGCGTTGGGCGGGATGAAGTCGAACCGTTTCCCCTGCGCGATGTCCGCGCGCACGGGCAGTCCGGTCAACGTGATGTTTCTGTTGGGCAGATAGCGCGCCGTATCCTCGAAACTGATGGCGATGCGTCTGGCAAAGCGCGCGAGGAACTCCACCGCCCGGCCCGGGATGGTGTTGGCCTCGTGCAGGACGACCGGCACGCCCGTGAGATACGCCGCCAGAACCGGCGGCAGCGAGGAATAGCTCCCCATGGCGAGCAGGACATTCGGCCGTGCGCGGCGGATCTCGCGCCGGCAACGCCAGAACGACCGCAAGATCGCGAAACCGTTGCGCACGGAAAGCTGCCGCGCGCCTGTCGCGAACCGCGGTCCGTCCCACGCGCGTAGAACGCCCTCCTCGGCTGCGCGCCCCGCGCACCAGATCGTGACTTCGTGTCCGCGCTTCTGCAAGGCTTGCGCCACGGCGAGCCCCGGAAAGGCGTGTCCGCCCGTCCCCCCGCATGCTACGATTATCTTCATTTACCAATCCCTTTCATTCGGCGGCAGGACAGCCTTGCGCATGCGTGCCTTCTTTTCGGCTTCATGCTCGTCTGCGCGCTCTTGCGCCTTCTTCAAAGTCGATTCGACCTCCTGCTCTTCGGGCGAGGGCTGGGATGGGCTTTCTTTCTCCTGCTCCTTGTCCGCGTCCTTTTGCTCTTCGTTCTGTTGCGCGTCGGCCGGAGAATCCGCCTTGTCGTCCGGCTTGTTTTTGTCGTCCGGCGAAGATTGTTGCGGTTGATTCTGCTGCGAGGCGCCCTTCTGCGGCTGGTCGGCGTTCCCGCCGCCCGAATTCTTGTCCTTGGGCATCAGTTCGTTTATGCGCTCCAGCATGCGCACGCACGCCTCCTGTTGCGGCGGAAGTTCTTTTTCCGCGCATTCCATCTGCAGTTTCTCGAGTTCGGTGGACAGTTTGGAAATCTCCGCCTGCGCCTCGGGCGTGAAAGGCGGCTTGTTCGTGTCGCTCTGCGCCTGCTGTTCGTAAGCCTGGGCCCAAGCCGGAAACGCTGCGCGGAAACGTCGCGTGTAATCGAGCGCGTCGTCCTGCCAGGCGCGCCCGTTTAGGCGCTCAACGTCCTGCCAGGCGTTCGACTGCGCGGTCAGATCGCGCGCCAGCGCTTGCGGCGCACCCGCCGTCAGCTTGTTGAAGCGCGTGATGTCCGCCTCCGCCGCGGCGACTTCGTCGTAGGCCGCCTCGTCCATGTCGGCGAGTTTTTCCGCCGCCCTGCGCGTATGTTCCTGCGCGACCTTGATTTGCTCATCGATGAAGGCGGCCTGCTGTTCGTTGGTGACGGACTGCGCAATCGCCGAGCGGACCGGTATCCACATATCCGCCAGCCGGGTCGCCTGGCGCGAAAGTTCGTCCGCGAGCGCCACGGCGCGCGGCGCGGCATTCGTCTGGTAGGTTCCCGCCGCCGCCAGCAACTGCCGCGCATCGTCCACCGCGCGGTCCAGAAGCGCCGCCGGATCCTGCCCTTTCGCCGCGGCGAGCACCGCGTTTACGCGCTGCGTTTCGCGCAAGGCGGCGAGGTCTTCGGTCGCGCGGGTGAAGTTGCGGTTCAGGCGTGGGTCCGCGGGGTCGGACCGCAAGGCCCGCTGCGCCGCGCGCGCGCTTTCCTCCAGATTGGCGAGCGCGTTCGTGGCGGCGAGCGGACTGTGCGCCGCCTTGTAGGCCAGCGCCGCGACAAGTTCGGAGGCACGCGTCCCGAATTCGCGCGACAGCGTCAGCGGACGCGCCAGACGCAAGGCGTTCGTGGTATCCTGCGCATGGTAGGCGTCGACCGCCGCATTCCAAATCTCCGCATCGGATAATTGAGATGTCTCTGCGGCAAATGTGCAGATTCGGACGCCGCAAGCCGCCATGAATATGAACAATCTGTATCTCATCTTCATCTCGTTCTATTATAGCATATCTAGCGTTCTTTAGCGACAGGAATCTTGCGAATCAGCCGTCCGGCGCCTGCGGTCGGACGGGCAATCCGGGCGTATTTCATCAGGGGCTGAGGATGTAGTTCTTCAAGAGACACACAGGGTCGTAGGAAAGTTTCGCGTGGCGCAACCCTTCGGACCCCAGGTCCTGTTCGCGATTGATAAACGCCGCGCGCGGCGCCAGGCGTTTGGCCATTTCGTGGTTCACGAACTGCGCCGCGCCCTTCACGCCGAACCGGCTTTTCTCGAACGACTCCGTGAAGATGTCCGGTCCGATGCGGTCGTACACGCAAAACGCGACAATCCCCTCTGCCGTATAGACGGCGATTCCCTCGCAGCCCAGCGCGGCGAAACCGTCCTTCAGATGGTCGAGCGCGTCCGTTTCGCGCACCAATGCCTCCGTGTCGGGATTCTCCTGTCCGGCACGCCACGCGTCAGCGAGCGCAAGACAATCCGCCAAGACCGCGCCGTCCGCAATGTCCTTCACGACCGGATCCGGATGCGCCTTGAGGAACTGTTTGATCAGATTGCGCTTCTTGCGGAGCTTTTCCCCCGTCAAATCGCGCAAAGCGTCCGTCGCGTAGATGTATTCCGCGGCGGCGTCATCCTCGCAGGCACATGAAAAGTAGTCCGTCGCCGTCGGATACGCGGCGAGATACTCTTCGCGGATCTGGTAGATTTTGCCGGCGAACCCCGCCCGGCGCATCGCCGCGGAAACTTCCGCGAGTTCGCCCGGCTTGGGCGTCTTGTCGTTCGGGCCAAAATCCGCGAAAAGGAGCATATCCTCCTTCTTGAGGTGAAAATACAGGTGTCCGTTGTATTCCTGCCAGCAAGTTTCGGACGTGAAGCCCCAGACATAGAGGTTGAGGGGCGCGAGTTCGCATGTCTGGTGTTGCGCGGTCGCGAGGCGTGCGTGCAGGGTCGCGACATCCGCCAGGGAGACGCGCTTGAAAGCGAGTGGATCGAACATAGATTTTCCTTTTATAGTTAGAATGTGAAAAATGAGTGACGCGCCGAAAGAATGCGCGTAGCGCCGGGCGGTTAGCCGGTGGCCCCTTTCAGACGATACGGCGTGTAGCCCTCTAGGACCGGCGCGCCGAGATGGGAATAGAACGCCGCGGTGCCGGGCGCCCCCACGAGGACAATCCACCCCAACCCCCGCTCCCGCAGCGCCGCACCCAGCCGGCGGACGAGTTCCGCGCCGATTCCGCGGTGCCTGTAGGCGGGCAGGACGACAAGATCGAGCAGATACGCGTCGCTGACGCCGTCCGAAAGCGCGCGCATCGTCCCGACGAGCCGGTCGTCGTCCCATGCGCAGGCGAACTGTCTGGAACCGGCGGCGAGACGGTCCAGAAGCGCCGCGTCCTCGCCCGGCTCGAGCCACCCAGCCGCCTCGTAGAGCGGCAAAAGGTCGCGTCCCGCGGGTTTGCGGTCAAGTGTATAGGTTACTGCCATAAGTTCTCCATTCCCAGCCTTTTGCTGCTTCCCGGCAGGCGCACAGGGAACTTGCGCCCAGGGGCGGACCTCACGCCATCCGCACGCATCTTCCATTATACCACTTTCCCCGCCCGACAACAAGTGGGCACGGGGACGCGCGAAAAGTGTATCATGTCGTGAGACACCCGGGACAGGTCGTTCCGAGGGGTGGAGAGCGAAAGCGAAAAAGGAGAGGGATCGGTTGAGGAAACGGAAGGAAAGGATGCGCAAGGACCACCCCCATGGGGGTGGCGCGCCGGTCCCATCCCTCCATCATCCTTCCAACGGGGTGGTCGTTCCGGCGAGACGGTATCACCGTTCCGGCGAGACGGCATCACCGTTCCGGCGAGACGGTATCGCCGTTCCGGCGAGACAGGGCACCACGTCCTAGGGCGGGGCGGAATTGCCAGATAAGAAAACATCGTCAACTTCGAGTCCGTGGAGGGTCCATATTTGCCGCGGAAAATTCTCCCTTTTCGTGCTATGCGCGGCCGCTTGAGGTGGTGTTGTCGCAACATCCGGGACGCGGAACCAGGCCCTGGAAGCCGTTCGTCAAACCCCTACCGCGGCAGGTAAAAGAACGCCAGTCGGCACGCCCGGACGCGGAGACCAAGGTCTTTTACACAAGAGACCAAGGTCACTAGGTCAAGAGAACAAGGTCTCAGCACAGAGAGACCTTGGTCTCTTGGAAATCTATTATAAGGAGAAAGAGAAATAGGAATCCGGAGCGGGCTAAAATGCCGCACCCACCCGATGAAATATCACCTAGACCGAAAAGAAACAGTGACATCCGGCGGCGGAGGGGTCCCTGGATGGCGCGAGGTCCGTGCCGTGCATCGTCCCCCTGGTGGACGGGAACGTTCCTTTTTCTTCCAGGGACGCGTCATTTGCCTCCACATTGGACTTCCCGATTTCCGTTTTCTAGTTTAGGGATAGGCTCAGAGCGATATTTATGCTATAATACGCACTTGACGTATGAGTAAAACGACTAAAGGCATAATCGCAATCATCATCAGCGCATTCGGATTCGCCCTGATGGCGCTCTTCGTGCGCCTGTGCGACGACTACGGTGCGCAAGTTTCCAGCTTCGAGAAGAGCTTCTTCCGCAATATCATCGCGCTTCTGCTGGCGTTCATCGTGTTTGTGCGCGCGCCCAAGACGGGACCCCATGCGCGGACCTTCCAGCCCGAGACCCCCCGCGCCAAGGCCTGGTGGCTTCTTCTGGCGCGCGCCGCGTTCGGGTCCATCGGCATTTTCGGCAATTTCTACGCCCTTTCCAAGATTCCCATCAGCGAAGCCATGACGCTGAACAAGACCGCGCCGTTCTTTGCCGTTCTTTTCGCCGGACTTTTCCTCGGCGAACGCGTCAGCCGCCGGCAGGTTTGCGCGCTTGTCGTCGCGTTTCTAGGCGCGATTCTCATCATGAAGCCGGGGTTCGGTCCGAACGATCTTTTCGCCATGATCTGCGCGCTGGCCGGCGGATTCGGCGCGGGTCTCGCCTACACCTGCGTGCACGAATTGGGGCGGATTGGCGTCGGCGGCGCGCTCATAATCATCGTCTTCAGTGCCTTCTCCTGCCTGTGCGCCGTCCCCTTCTTCCTCTTCGACTACACGCCGCTCACCGGTGCCCAGCTCGCCATCTTGATAGGCGCCGGCGTGGGCGCGGCGATTGGACAGTTTGGCGTGACGGCCGCGTACCAGCTCGCCGAACCGCGCGCCGTGGCCGTCTTCGACTACACGAACATCATCTTCACGTCGTTTTTCGGGTTCTTCTTCTTCGCGCAGAAGCCCGATGCGCTAAGCATCCTGGGCTTCATCCTCATCATCGCCGCGGCATTCGGCATGAATTTTCGCCTCAACGGCCCACGACGGACCTGACCCGCGCCGCCGAAACGCCGCGCAGAAGAATGCGTTTGGTCTTGGACGTCTCGCCGCTGACGAAGACGACGGACGACTTCGGCAGGTCAAAAGCGTCCGCCAATGTCTCGACGAGTTCCCTGTTCGCCTTGCCGTCAACCGGCGCGCAGCGAATGCGCACCTTGAGCGCATCTTCCAGGATGCCGTCGATTCCCGCCCGGGACGAGCGTGGACGCGCCTTTACGGCCAGCACCACGCCCTCAGGCGTCTCGGTTAGATAGTCCGCCATTCTGCAGCACCTCTTTGCATTCTGCCGCGGTCAGATCGCGCCACTGTCCCGGTTTAAGATCGCGCGGCAGGCGAAGTCCGCCGATGGCGATGCGCTTGAGCGAAAGAACCACGAGATGTGCCGCGCTGCACATGTAGCGGATTTGCCGCTTGCGCCCTTCCCGCAGGCGAAAGATCAATGTGGTCACATTGTTCTCGGGGCCGCGGACGACTTCCACCGGGACCGGACGCGTCACATAACCGTCCGGCATCGTGACGGGTCCGCGCAAGATGCGCAATTTATCCTCCGACCAGTGTCCGGCGGCGCGCACGAGATACGTTTTCTCGTGGTCGTAGCGCGGATGCGTCAGGCGCAACGTCAAATCGCCGTCGTTGGAAAGGAGAAGAAGTCCTTCGCTGTCCTTGTCGAGCCGCCCGACCGGGACGAGGCGTTCGGGAATCTGTCCCCGGATGAGATCCAATACCGTCTCGCCGCCAAAAGGGTCCCGCGTTGAGGAAAGGACGCCCACGGGTTTATAAAGAAGAATGGTGCGTTTGCGCTCCGGCGCCGCAATAATCTTGCCCGAAACCGCGATCTTCGCGTTGGCGGGGTCGACACGGAATCCGGCTTCGCGCACGACAAGGCCATCCACCGTCACCACACCCGAGGCAATCAACGCCGCGGCGCCCCTCCGCGAAGAAATCCCCGCCTGCGCAAGAACATTCTGCAACCGTTCAGACATCCGACCTCCGTTTATCCACAAATCCCAACACGCCGCAAGCGGGCCCCACCCAGAAAGCCCCTTCAATCGCCTGGTGGACATAATCCTTCGCGCCGCTCACGGCATCCGCCAAAGAAGCGCCGCGGGCCAATTCGGCGGCAAGCGCCGCAGCAAGCGAACAACCCGTCCCGTGCGTGGAGACCGGCCGGACGACACGCGGAGCGGTGAAGGCGGAAAACGTCTTTCCATCGAAAAGGACATCGACCGCCTCGGCGTCTTGACCATGGCCGCCCTTCACAAGAACCGCGACACCGAACTGGTCGTAGAGTGCGCGCGCATAGTCCTTGGCGCGTGCACCCGTCGCCTCGCGGGGTGCGGAAGGCGCCCTGTTCAGCAAAACTTCCGCCTCGGGCAGATTGGGCGTCATCACCGTCGCAAGCGGCAAAAGTCCGGTTTTGAGAGCGACAAGCGCGTCGTCCGAGATGAGCTTCGCCCCACTCGTCGCGACCATCACGGGGTCCACGACCTTGGCGATCGACGGGTGTTCCGCCAGACGCGACGCCACAACTTCTATCACGGCCGGGTCGGCGAGCATGCCTGTCTTCAGCGCGGCGACGGAATAGGCTTCCAGGACAGCGTCCAATTGCGCCGCGACAAAGTCCGCGGGCACTCCCAGGACGGCGCGCACGGCAAAAGGCGTCTGGGCCGTGAGCGCGGCGAATACGGTACAACCATGCAGTCCGTAGGCGTGGAAAGCCCGCAAATCCGCCTGGACGCCCGCGTTTCCGCCCGAATCGGACCCGGCGATCGTCAGGCAACAGGGTTGGACCCGCGCCGGGGGAATCACAAATCCTCCAGCTTGAGGGTGGTCCATTTGTCGTCATCCAAGGCGGACAGAAGATTTTGGGCCGTTATCTTGTCGCCCCGGCGGCGCAAGACAAGTATGCGCGCGATAAGCGCACTCTCAAGATCCGTAAGAACGGCCCCGTCCTTGCGGTCCTGGAGAATGCGCAAGAGGTCGTTTGTCGTCACGCTGGGCTTGGATTCGGCCCGCGGCACGAACAAATTTATAACCATTGTCGCAAAGCTCGACAGCGGATGCAAGACGACGGCAACCGTTTCGTAGAGAGGCGCCAGAAAGAGGACGCGCTCTAGCGGACGGGTGGTGCAAAGGAGTTTCGGAAAGAATTCGCCCAAATACAGGACGACGAACGCGGCGACGCAGGCCCAAACGGTGCGCATGAGCGAAGAATCGGCGAATATGCGCGAGGCGAGCGCGGCGGAAGCCGACGAGAAAAGCGTGTTGGCGATATTGTTCCCGACGAGAATCGTCGTCACGGTATCCTGCAGATTGGTGATTGCCCGCAAAACAATCTTGGCTTTGGTCGAGCCCTCTCGCGACAAATGCACGATGCGCCCGCGCGAAACCGTGACAAAAGCCGCTTCCGTTCCCGAAAAGAATCCGGAAAGGACGAGCGCCACGAGAATAAGAATCCCCAACAAGACCGAAATGATCATTCCATATCCTCCCGCGTCTTTTCAACCGCCTCGTCCGTCTCGGCAATCAACTCGGCATCGGTGTCGGGCATGGGGAACTCGAGAACTTCGAGTTTAACCAATTCAACGCGATGTCTGCGGCGCTTGAGGATCGTAAGACGGCAGCCTTGGGCGTCTATAACCTGCCCAACATGCGGAATCCGCTCAACTTGCGCCGCAATCCAGCCCGCCAGGCGGTCCGCATCTTCCGCTTCGAGCTCAAGACCGATCGTGCGGTTGATCTCGTCCAGACTCGCGTTCGCGTCAATCGTCCAGACACGCGCAGACTCGCGGCGGATAAGCGGCTCGAGATCGCGGTGACCCAACACATCGGGACCGACAATCAACTCCATGATGTCCGTCAGCGTGATAAGCCCCGCTGTGCCGCCGAATTCATCGGTCACGATGGCGATTGGCAAGCGGCTTTTCCTGAAGGTCGTCAATAGATCGTCCAAGGTCGCCTGTTCGGGCACAAAGAGCGCGTCGAACCGCTTTCCCGTGCGCGCGTCGTAAATGCCCTCGATGGCGTCGGGCGTGCGGTTGAAAATCGGCAGATAATGGTGGCGCGTGAGTGCCAAAGTGGTCGCGAGCGATTCCGGCGGCAGATCCGAGTCGTAGCCTTCGATGTCCACGCGGGGCGTCATCTCGTCATTGGCGTGCAGTTCCGAGAGCCGCAAGACGCCTTCTATCATCTTCTCGTCCTCGAGCGCGAACTCCCCGCTCTCCGCCGCCACCTCCAATACGCTTACGAGTTCCGCGTCCGAAAGCGCACGGCGCTCGCGCGTCAAAGCCTTGGCATACGCGCGGGACGAAAACTGGAAGAACACCGTGAGCGGCTTCAGGATTACCATCAGAAACAGCATAATGCGCGCGCAAAAAGGCGCGACGAACTCCCCGTAACGAAGCGCCAGCCGCTTGGGCGTAATCTCACCAAACGCCAAAAGCAGAATCGTCATGACCGGAACGGCCAGCGCGCCGCCACCGTGTGGAATGCACACTGACAATACCAGGTACCCGAGCGTGGCCGCGGCAAAATTGACAAAGGTATTTCCGACAAGCAGGGTGGAAAGGAGCGCCGCGGAATTCGCGAGACACAATGAAATACGAGCATCGTCCACGGCGCTCCGTGCGCGGATACGCGCACGCTGGGCCCCTGTCAGCGAAAAAAGAGCCGTCTCAGAGCCAGAAAAGAGCGCGGACAGTGCCAAAAGCACGATCAACGCACCCGTCTCAAGACAAATAACCATTCGTCAGAAATGTTTGACGCGCGGCGTCCAATTCGCGGCTTCTTCCGGCGAAAAGACGCCAAAAGCCATGACTATGAGCCGGTCGCCTACCTTCCCCTGATGCGCCGCGGCGCCATTCAAACAGCAGACATGGGAACCGCGCGCGCCGGCAATCGCATAGGTCTCAAATCGGTTTCCGTTCTCCACGTCGGCGCAGAGAATCTTTTCGTAGGGGACAATCCCCACCGCCTCCATGTCATCGGGGTCAAGCGTCAACGAGCCTTCGTAGTCAAGACACGCCTCGGTCACACGAATGCGATGGAGTTTCGCCTTTAACAAAGTCAGTTGCATATCAGTCGCCTAATTTCTTGTGGATCATTTCGGCCGTTATCGTAACCTTTTTCATCTTGCTGTTGCCGGGCGCTTCATACATGATATCGGTCATCAACCGTTCCATCTCGGCCCGTAGTCCGCGCGCACCCGTCTTGCGAACAAGCGCCATGCGCGCCAATTCGCGCAAAGCTTCCGTCTCGAACACAAGTTCAACGCCATCCATCGCCAGCAACTTTGTATATTGCTTGACGAGGGAATTCTTGGGCTCCGTCAAAATCCGCACAAGGTCGTCTTCCGTGAGTTCCTCCAGTGCCGTCACGATCGGCAAACGTCCGATAAACTCGGGGATGAGTCCGAATTTGACAAAGTCCTGCGGACGCGCCTGTCGCAAAAGGCTGGTCAAACTCCCTTGTTCGGACGCGACCGCCGTACCATCCTCGCGCGCGAATCCGATTTCGCGCTTGCCCGTGCGTTCGGCAATGATCTTGTCCAACCCGACGAACGCGCCGCCGCAAATGAAGAGGATGTTCTTGGTGTCCACTTCTATGTATTCCTGATCCGGGTGCTTACGCCCGCCCTTCGGAGGAACGCGGCAAATCGTGCCTTCCAGGATCTTCAGAAGCGCCTGCTGCACGCCCTCGCCCGAAACATCGCGCGTAATGGAGACGTTATCCGTCTTGGACGCGATCTTGTCGATCTCGTCCACATAGATGATGCCGCGTTGCGCTTGCGCGACGTCCCCGTTGGCATTCTGCAGAAGATAGCGCACGAGATTTTCCACATCCTCGCCCACATACCCCGCTTGCGTCAGAACCGTCGCGTCGCCAATGGCAAAGGGGACGCCAAGCATCTTCGCCAGCGTGCGGGCAAGAAGCGTCTTTCCGGTGCCGGTCGGACCCAGCATCAGGATGTTGGACTTCTCGATATCCACGCCGGCCAGTGGATCTTCCCCGTCTTTCTTTTCCGCGGCGCTTTCCAAACGCCGATAGTGGTTATGGACGGCTACCGCCAAAACCTTCTTCGTCTCGTCATGCCCTATGACGTACTGGTCGAGGAATTGCTTGATTTCACGCGGAGAAGGCGTGGGCGGCAACTTCTTTGAAGATTCCTTGTCCGTCTCCTCGTTTTCTTTTGAATCAAGAACGCGGTTGATATATCTCACGCAGTCGACGCAGATGTTGCCATCTGCGCCGGGAATCAAAGCGACTTCTTTCGCGGAACGCCCGCAGAACGAACAATGTTCGTCTTTCTTCTTCATGCCTCGATAACCTTGTCTATAAGCCCCCACTCGCGCGCCTCTTCGGCGGACATGAAATGGTCGCGGTCCGTATCCTTCACGACGTCCTCTTTCTCCTTGCCCGCATGCTGGGCGAGAATGCCGTTGAGAATGTCCTTCAAACGCAGGATCTCGCGTGCCGTGATTTCGATGTCGCTCGCCTTGCCTTCGGCGCCGCCCCAGGGCTGGTGGATCATGATCCGCGCATGGGGCAGCGCGTAGCGCAGACCTTTGCGTCCGGCCGTGAGAAGAACGGCGCCCATGGAGGCGGCCTGGCCGATGCAGTAGGTCGCTATCGGACAGCTGACGAACTGCATCGTGTCATAGATGGCCAATCCCGCCGTCACGCTGCCGCCCGGCGAGTTCACATAGACATTGATCTGCTTCTTGGGGTCCTGCGACTGCAGAAAGAGCAGCTGCGCAACCACCGCGTTGGCCATTTCGTCGTTCACTTCGCCCGAAATGAAGACGATACGGTCTAGCAAAAGCCGCGAGTAGATGTCATACGTGCGCTCGCCGCGCCCCGTTTGCTCCACGACATAGGGTATCATATAGCCTTTTTCCATCGGACGCTCCCGTCTGAATGAGAAATTACTTCTTCGCCTCGGCCAGAACGAGATCCAGGACCTTCTTGCCCACGTCTTCGCTCGTGCCGTCCATCTTCTCGGCCTTGGCGATCGCGTCAATGACGTACCACAGGCGCACCTGACGCACCGCGGCGTCTTCCGCATCCTTGAGAATCTTTTCGCGATTCTGCTCGAAGTAGGAGGCGTCCAGACCGGACTGCTGCGCGCGCTGCGCGATATCCGAGAGAATATAATCGCGTGTCTGGCGAACCTGTGACGCCGGAACGGCGAAATCGACCTTCTTCAACAGGAGTTCGGTGGCTTCATTCTCGCGACGCGTCGCTTCCTGTTTGTCCGCCGCCTTCTGCATCTGCTCGCGGATGTACGCCGTCAACTTCTCGATCGACTCGGCATTCTCCTTGAACTGCGGCTTGAGCTGCTCGAGAAACGCCGCGTCGTCCGGGAGAACACGGCGGCGCAGACCCTTCAGCGTCACGGTGTACACGCCCTTCTTGCCGCGCACGCCTCCCTCGAAATAATCCTTGTCGAACGCGACCGCGATGTCCGCCTTCGTCTCGCCGACCTTCATGCCCTTCAGCGCCGCGAGAATTTCCGGGATGAAGCGCCCTTCCGAAAGCTGCGTCCAGAAGCCCTTGCCTTCCGCCAACATCTTCGCTGCCGGCGCGAATTCGAGAACCGACTTGCCGTCGATCGTTCCGGAATAGTCGATTTGCACGAAATCGCCTTCGTTTGCCGCGTCGCCTTCCGTCGCGTCCTCATACTTCGCGCAGGCCTCGCGCAACTTGTCCACCTGCGCCTGGACGTCCGCATCCTTGACCGTCACGTCGTTGAAGGTCATTTTCAGACCCTTGTAGGTCGGGACCTTGAAAGCCGGCTTGACCTCGACAACCACGGAAATCGTCGCGCCGTTCGCGTCGTGCTTGATCTCCTTCAGCTCCGCCAGCGCGACATAGGAGTCCGCCAGGTTCGCATCCTTGAGCGCGGCGCCCAAATTGCCCGACACGAGTTTCTCGCGGATCTTGTCCTCGAGCATCGCGCCAAAATTCTTGCGAATCAAAGCCAAGGGAACCTTCCCCGGACGGAATCCGGGCAACTGCGCCTCGCGCACAAACTGCTTTTCGACATCTTTCACGGCCGCATTCGCCGCATCCGCATCAAGCTCAAACGTGAGCTGCACCTGACAATTGTCCAAATTCTTCGTTTCGGTCTTCATATCTATCATATACTCCTATGAGTGGTGTACAAACACATATTTTATCATATTTTTCGCGTTTTGGGGAGAGCCTGGCGAAAAAAACCGCAAAAAAAGCACGACTCACTATGCCGATTTACTGGTGGGACTGGGGAGAATCGAACTCCCAACCTACGGTTTAGGAAACCGTCGCTCTGTCCAGTTGAGCTACAATCCCAAAATTTGACGTATATTATACCACGATTAGCCCAGGAAGAGCAAGGGGAAAGCGTCCGGGTCTTTAAAATGGCTGGCCATCCGCCTAGGAAAGCCGCTCCGGATTGAACGCGGCATTGTTCGACCGGAATGAATCATCATAGCGCGCATGGGCAAAAACGCCTTCCGAAACCGCTACTGGGAACGCCTGCTTCCGCCACCATGCCCCGCGATTCAGCACGATTTCAGGTACATAGCGCCCGTTGAGCGTGGCGGATCCCGCCTTGTGCGCGTCTATCCAATCAAATACCTTCAATATGAAGTCCCGCGAGGCCGCAAAGGGCTGATCCGTATAGTCGATAAAGGCGGATGTCGACAAAAAGAGGCTCCCATCGCGCCGAAAAACATCCGGAAAGCGCGCCGCCGGGTTCTCGTACGCATCCACCGCGCGCCCCTTGAGCTGGGCCGCCTTTCTGGGACGCAGCCAACGCCGCATAAGGCGCCCCAGTCCCGGGCCCCAATAGCGGTTGAACTTCATTTTGTCCGAGAATCCCGGCTCGAAACGATTGCGCAACCTCACCCACTCGACGCGACCGTTCCGAAGCGCCGAAAACGCATCCGCGAGGCGCGCCGCGAGCACATCCGGCGCCACGCAAACCGGATTGTCATTCTGGCAACTGACGACAATATCCCCCGAAAGGGACTTGAGAAGCGCGTGCGTTCCGCCTAAAATCCCCAAATTCTCCGACGTGCCGCGGGCCTCGAAGCCGAATTGGGCGGCTAGCGCCCGGTCTTCGTCGGAAATCTCATTGAACCAAATAACCCGCTCGTCCACATACGGCAAAAGTGCCGCGTAGGAACGCAACGTGCGCGTCAAAGTCTTGTGCGCATGCCAGGAAAGAATGCCCAATGAAACCATAGACCCTTATTTTACCAAAATGCCGCGTCTCTTGTCTAGCCCCGCGTCCCTATTCGCCCAAAAACGCGGCATTTCGCCCGAAATCAGGAGTTAGCCGGCGGGAGCCGGACAAAATTCCCACGGGATTTTATCTGAATCCCCGTTGGACATTGTTTCTTTCCCGCGGGGAAATGCAAGCCGCCCAGCGGTCGCACCCGTGCCCCCTTCTCGGCGCTCCTTCACCAAGGGCTCCGTCTGATCAATCCCCGCTTGGCCGGCGGCGAAAGACAAAGCCCCAGATTTTGAAGAAATACTTCAAATAAATGAGCGGCAGGCAGCTCCAATATCCATTGGCGCGCAACGCGCGGAGATCCTCGCGGTTGATCTCGACGTTGCTCTTGATGCCCGCCGTCGAAGCGCCCCCCAGGCGCATTACAACCACGCAGCGCGGCAAATAGCGCGTACGCGCCTTGTGCTTCCACAAAAACCGCATTACAAGCTCGAAATCCGCGCAAATGCGATAATCAAGCGAATACGCGCCATAGCGCGCGAACAGTTCGCGCCGGCAATAGAAACTCGGATGCGGCACCATCACGGCAAAGCGAAACATCCACGGACGAAACGCCCGCGCCGAGCAATACCGAACCGTCGGACCGCCCAATTCGCGCACAAAACGAATGTCCGCGTAAACCGCGTCCACATCCTCCGTGAAAGCATCGGCAATCGCGGCGAGCGTGGTGTCGTCCGCCAAGACATCGTCCGCATTCAAAATGCCGACGACATCGCCCGTTGCAATGGCGATCCCCTTATTTATGGCATCATACATGCCTTTGTCGCGTCCGCTTGTCCAGCGGACCTCGAGTTTGGGATTCTGGCGTACCGCGTCCGAAGCCACGAACGCGGCGATTTGAGCGAGGGTGCCATCCGTCGATCCCCCGTCCATGATCAGATACTCGATTTCCGCGTTCTTTTGCCGCGCTACGCTTGCGAGTGTCTCGCCGATTGTCTTTTCGACGTTGTAGCAGGCGGTTATGAGAGATATTTTCATGTTTTGTCTAGGTATTTTCCCGATTCACCGACTTTGGACGCTGCGCCGGGGCGGGCAGGGACGCGAGAAGCGCCTGGCACCCCCTTTGAACATCGCGATAGGTTTCCTCGAAATTGCCCGTATACCAGGGGTCGGCGATATCGCCCGTCTCGCCCGCGAAGGAGAGGAGCTTGCGGATTTTGCCGCGGTCGGCCGGGTAGACGCGTGCCTTGAGATCCGCCTCGTTCGCCGCGTCCATGCCGATCAGCCAATCGTAGCGTGCGGCGTCCGCCGCGGTGAAAAGCCACGCCGCGCGCGGCGTAAAAGGGATGCCCTCCCGCTGCAAAATGCGCCGCGTGCCGCGATGGATGTCGCTCCCGAGTTCGTCCGTATGAAGCGCCGCGGAATCCACGGCGACATCGTCCCGTCCGGCGCGCCGCAAGAGGTCCTTCATGACGAATTCCGCCATCGGGGAGCGGCAGATGTTGCCGTGGCACAGAAAGAGTATGTTCATCGCTCAGGACACGAAACGTTGCACGACGCCCGTCACGAAGATGACGAGCATGAGCGCCGGGATGGCGTAAAGATAGTAGGGGCGAAGCCAATCCGGGAGCTTCCACCCCGCCCCCGTGGAAACTTCGCGGCGGAAGTTCGCCCACCCCCAGCCCCACGCGGCGTTGGACGCGAAAAGTCCCTGAATGAGCGCCCCGAGCGGCAGCCAGACCTGGCTCACGGCGAAATCCTCCCAGTCCAGCACCCCGTCCCACATCACGCAGGGCATCGCGCACAGAGCCACCCCCACGCCCACGAAAAGGGACGCCTTGCGGCGCGAAAAGCCCTTCAGTTCCATGAGCGCGGCGATGAGGCTTTCGAAAACGGCGATGACCGTCGTGAAGGCGGCGAACGCCAGGAACAGGAAGAACGCGGCGCCCCAGAGGCGGCCGCCCGCCATTTGGGCGAATACCTGGGGAAGCGCGACGAAGATGAGCCCCGGACCTTGCGTGTAGGGGACGCCGTACGTCGAGCAGACGGGGAAGATGACCAGTCCGGCGAGAAACGCGACGAACGTGTCGATCGCGATGATCCAGATGGACTCCTTCACGAGCGTATGTTCCTTGCCGATGTAGCTGCCGCAAATCGCCATGGATCCCGCGCCCAGCGAAAGCGTGAAGAAGGCCTGCCCCATCGCCTCGAACGTCGCCCGCAGGGGGTGTTCCATGAACTTGGCCCAGTCCGGCTTCAGGTAGAAGGCCAGCCCCTCCGCGGCGCCCGGCAGGGTGACGGCGCGCACGACCAGTATGCACAAAAGGACGAGAAGCGAAATCATCATCCACTTCGTTGCGCGCTCCACGCCCTTCACGACCCCCATAAGGCAGACAAGCGTGGAAACGGCGACCGTGCCGATCGTCAGCGCGGCGCAAAACGGACGGTTCGCCGTCAGCGCCTTGAACGCGCCGCCGAAGTCCGCCGTCGGTCGGGTGTTGAAGACGAAATCGCCCGTGTACTTCACGAGCCAGCCGGCGACGTCCGTATAGTAGATCATCAGGACGAAGGGCCCCGTCGCGACAAGGACGCCCAGGACGCGCCAGAAGCGCTTCCACCCCGGCGGCGCCAAAACGGGCAGGGCGGCGGCGAGGCTCCGGTTCGCGCCGCGCCCGATGCCCAGCTCGGCCATCAGCAGCGGCAGCCCCAACAGGAAGAGGAAGGCGAAATAGACGACGACGAACGCCGCGCCCCCGTTGTTGCCGACTATGTAGGGAAATCGCCACACGTTCCCCAGCCCCACGGCGCACCCCGCCGCCAGCATCAGGAAACCCAGACGGTTGCTCAAGCTTTCGCGCATGACTCCTCCTCCCCGTTGTGCGTCAGGACGCGAACTTCTGGTAGATGCCCATCACGAAGATGACCAGGACAAGTATCGGTATGACGATCGTGTAGTGCCACCGGAACCAGTCCGGTAGGCCCCAGCCCGCCCCCGTCGACACTTCGCGGCGGAAGTTCTCCCAGCCCCAGCCCCACTTCGAGTTGACGGCGAAGAGCCCCATCACAAGCGACCCGAGCGGCAGCCAAACCTGGCTCACGGCGAAATCCTCCCAGTCCAGAACCCCGTCCCACAGCACGCACGGTAGGGCGCACAGGGCGATCGCCGGCCCGACGAGCGCCGCGGCCTTCACGCGCGACCAGTTTAAGGAGTCCATCAAGCCGGCTATGAGGCTTTCGATGACCGCGATGATCGTCGTGAGCGCGGCGAACGCCAGGAACAGGAAGAATATCGCGCCCCAGACGACCCCGCCCGTCATGCGCGCGAAAACCTCGGGCAGCGCCACGAAGATGAGCCCCGGACCCTGCGTGTAGGCGACGCCGTAGGCGGAGCACGCCGGGAAGATCACAAGCCCCGCCATGAACGCGACAAACGTGTCGATGACGATGATCCAGATGGACTCCTTCGCGAGCGAATGCTCCTTGCCGATGTAGCTGCCGCAGATCGTCATCGCCCCGACGCCCAGGGAAAGGGTGAAGAACGCCTGCCCCATCGCGTCGAACGCGGCCTGGACGGGATGTTCCATGAACCGTCCCCAATCGGGTCTCAGGTAGAAGTCGAGACCTTCCGCCGCGCCGGGCAGGGTGACCGCCCGCACGACGAGCGCGCCCAGAAGGACGAGAAGCGAAATCATCATCCACTTCGTCACGCGCTCGACCCCCCTCACCACGCCGAGAAGGCAGATGACGGTGGAAAACGCCACCACGCCCAGCATGTACTTCGCGCAGAGCGCCTTGTTCGCGAGAAGTCCGCCGAACGCCGCGGGGAAGTCCTTCGCGGGGGCGGTGTTCGTCGCATAGTCCGCCGTGTATTTCACGAGCCACCCGGCCACGTCCGTGTAGTAGATCATCAGCACAAAGCACCCGGCGGCGATCAAAAAGCCCATCTTGTGCCAGAAGCGCTTCGTCTTCTCCGGCGCCAGCAGGGCCAGCGACTCCGTCACGCAACGCCTGGCGGCGCGCCCGTTGGCGAGTTCGGACGTCAACAGGGGGAACCCCAGCAGCAGCAGGAAGGCGAAATACACCAATACGAAGGCCGCCCCGCCGTTCTTGCCCACGATGTACGGAAAACGCCATACGTTGCCGAGTCCGACGGCACAGCCGGCCGCCATCATCAGGAACCCCAACCGATTACTTAGTTTTTCTCTCATGGCTGAAATTATACCTTTTCTAAGCGCATTCTGCAAGCGGAATCTGCACATTGTCGTGTAGAAAGCAAAACCGGAAAATTTGTAGAGAGCAAAACCGGAATACGGC
>ERZ808252.646-NODE-646-length-31801-cov-10.125276_pt1 | contig 31801 bp, 19 predicted proteins | sample MGYA00521242_ERZ808252 | MGnify/ENA primary metagenome ERZ808252 (study PRJEB31516, sample SAMN03275581) | gut metagenome | biome: mammalia-associated habitat; material: feces | host: Papio cynocephalus | place: Kenya | collected 2012-08-07 ...
TTAGAAATTTTCTATATTTGTAGTTTAATATGTTAGGCACTATTGTGCCCGTACAAATAGAAGCCGCATTATGAAGCCGATGATAAAATACCGTGGTGGGAAATCAAAAGAAATCCCTTACATTGAAAGACACATTCCTGCCTTTGGAGGTCGTTATATAGAACCATTCTTGGGAGGAGGCGCTTTATATTTCCACCTTGAACCGCAACATGCTATTATTAATGATATAAATAGCAAATTGATGGCCTTCTATGCCGGTGTTAGGGATAACTATGAGCAAGTTCGAAAAGACTTAGACTTTATTGAGAGTCTTTATACTGCGAATAGAAGTGAATTCGATAGGTTGAAAACTCTCACACCCAACGAGAGGGTCGCAGATGAGAATGAAGACTTGTATTATGCAATTCGAGACATGTTCAATGGCCTCAAGCGGAGTAAATATACCGATGCTGCAGTTTACTATTTCATAAACAAGACGGCTTATTCTGGAATGATTCGCTATAACGCAAAAGGCGAATTTAATGTTCCATTCGGTCGTTACAAGAATCTCAACACCTCTTTCGTAACAGAGCAGCACAGTAATCTACTTCAGCAGACGGATATCTACAATGAAGATTATCGTGCAATCTTTGCAATGGCACAAGAAGATGATTTCATGTTTCTCGACCCGCCATACGATTGCGTTTTTTCCGACTATGGGAATGAAGAGTACAAGGATGGCTTCAATGACGATAGCCATGAGGAACTAGCCGAAGCATTCAGAAATCTTCCGTGCCGTGCACTTCTTGTCATTGGAAGGACACCATTGACTGAACGTCTTTACGGAGATATGATTATAGACGAGTACGAAAAGTCGTATTCCGTTAATATCAGAAATAGATTCAAAGCAGCGGCCACTCATATCTTGGTGGCTAATTATAACGCATAGAACCTATGGCAAGAATTGATAGCAAAGTCATTTTTGTGACTACATCTCCTCGTACTCCGGCCAAGATGATTCCAGAAATAGCTCTTCTGAAAGAGCATTTTACTGGCAAAGAATGGAATCATGAGGCGCAGGTCGCATTTATGGAATTGTTGAGAGAAGAAAATTTCTTTAATGGTTCAGGTGCAAAAGACCCTGCTTTCAGCGCACGTGATAGGATTAATAGAGCTCCGAAGGCATTGGGGTTTGTAAATCTTACCCCGAAAATTTCTCTTACCTCAGCGGGTGAAAGGCTGATTTCAGCAAAGCGCACAGAAGATGTTTTCCTGCGTCAGCTTCTCAAGTTTCAGCTCCCATCACCATACCATATTGCCGGGGAATCTGCTGCGAAATTCTGTATAAAACCGTATCTTGAGCTTTTCCGACTCGTCCGTCATTTCGGTGCATTAAAGTTTGATGAGCTAATGATTTTTGCTCTCCAGATGACTGATTATCGGCAGTTTGACCTTATCGTTTCTAAAATTGGAAAATTCCGTATAGATAAAGCCAATAACAAGGAAAGCTACCGCACTTTCAAAAAGAAATACATTAGCGAAGAACTGAAAGTCATCTATGCCGATGAAATTTCTAAGGGCGAAACAAAGACGAGGGAGAATTCGGACACTTCGTTGGATGTTTTCATAGCTACGAAGACAAGCAACATGAGGGATTATGCCGATGCTTGTATTCGCTACCTGCGAGCAACTGGCATGGTGAATATTTCTCATGTTGGACGGACGCTGTCCATTGTGCCGGAGAAACAAGAGGAAGTTGATTACTTCTTGGAACATATTGACAGAGAGCCTTGTTTCGTAAATGATGAGGAGGCATATTCCGCATATCTTGGCAATGCAGACCTCCCTGTTCTCTGGTCTGATAATAAGTCTTTGCTCATAGCTCGTCTAAAGAAAGAATTCCCCAATATTGCCATTGACGATGGCCTTACAATTCAACAGCTAAAGGATACCTTGGACAATAGCCTATACCTTCGCCAACAGGATATCTTGTATAAAGAGGTTGAGGCCATTAAGGATATGCAGCGATATGACGACATCCAGAATACATTCGCTCAGATTTCTGACGAGAAATTATACGATATCCCTCTCGTACTGGAGTGGAATGTTTGGAGAGCCATGACGATGCTTGACGGTGGAAACATCAAAGCAAATCTGAAATTTGATGATTTTGGGAACCCCATGTCAACAGCTCAAGGTAATATGGCTGATATAGTTTGCGATTATGATGGTTTTGATGTAACTGTTGAAGTGACGACTGCTTCTGGCCAGCGACAGTATGAGATGGAAGGCGAACCTGTCGCACGTCATCTTGGAAAATTAAAGAAATCTACAGGAAAAGAGACATACTGTCTATTTATCGCACCAACAATCAACCAGGCAAGCATCGCTCATTTTTTCATGCTCCAACAGGCTAATATCTCCTATTATGGAGGGAAATCCACGATAGTTCCTCTGGAACTCAGCGTCTTCCAAAAGATGGTGGAAGACTCCTATAAGGCTTCTTATACTCCCAATCCAACTCATGTTGAGGCATTCTTCAAGTTCTCTCAGTCAGCCGCCCAAGAAGCGAGCAGCGAGATGGATTGGTATGAGAAGGTTAAAGAAAAGGCACTCCATTGGCTTGACTAACTGATAGTGATTAACTGACAATATCACATTAAATGTACCTCCTGTAGCGCTTTCGAATGTACCACTTCAGAAGAGGTTGCTTCCGGTTTGACAAAGTTATGATTTTTTAATTCCATCCGAACCGCGTTGGCGGTGAGGCGATCCATGATTGCGTAGACCAAGGTCGGCTCGTTGATGTAGTCATACCATTTCGTCACAGTGCGGTCATATCTTTGTTCCGGAATAGGTGAGAAAGCCAGTTCAGGCGCGTGATCTGCTCAGGCGCTGAAGAGGTCGTCGGCAGTTATTATGCTCTGGAAGCGTCCCGAGTATTCGTTCTGCTTGAGGCCGAATGTGGTCACAAGCGTCATGATGGTGGGTTTGCGGGTCTTTGTCTGTCTGCCCTGTCTATCTGGCTGTTGCCACCGAGCCAGAAATAGATTTCATGGATGCTTATTTTTCTACAAAAAAATAAAAAGTCTTGTTTTAGAAGAATAGTTGCCGACTATTTTTCTAAAACTGGCCAATTGCCACGGGTTTTAGAAAAATTAGAGCGGAATAAAAAATCGAGGGGGAGTGGCCCGACGGCCGCTCCCCCTCTTTGAAAAGTGGTTGTATAGCAGTTGAGAAAGCTTCAAGTTACTTTACGTCCCACCAGATATGATGCTCGGCATCGTTGGTGCCGGCGAATGCGGCGCTGATGGCCGATTCGTAATTGACCTTGTTGGAGGCTGAGATGGCTCCGGAATATTTCAGCCTGTAAGGTATGTGGCTGATTACGACCACAGCCGGGCCGACTTCTATTTTCGGCACATCAAGACGTCTCATGTCGGACCATGCTTCAACTCCGTCTGCCATGAATCCGGCCAGCCAGCGCTGGAATGCGATCTTCTCGAGCTTTTGTGCTGAGGTTCCTCCGAAGGCGACTTTGTCTGAGGCAAGGTATGCTTCAGCGCCGTCGGCACCCCACTGCGCGAATGAAGCCTTTACACCTGCTTCATAGAGGGCTTTGGCGTCGGCGGAGATCCATCCCCGCTCCGCTGCCTCCGCTGCCACGAGGTTGATCCTTGCTGCGGTGATGAGGGGCAGTATGCCTTCTGCGGCGCTGAGGGTCTCGGCAAAATAGCAGGCCTTGCCCTCATAGTCAGAGACATTCGGTATGCCCAGCGGAATCCCGATATAGGCTTTCGGGTCGGAAGGATCCCCGATCGGTTCAGATTTGCCGAATGGTACGAGGGAGAAGTATTTGAACAGCCTCGGGTCATTGTATTCCTTGAGGGTCTCCACGAGATATTCATTCGGACAGAAGTTGCTGTTGTAGTTGACACCGTTGGAGTACAGAGGTGACGGGGCGTTGGAGTCGAAATGATAGATCATGGAGTCTCCATCGTCCAGAATGCCCCCGTCGGCGTATGCCTGCGCGAAGCGTGCCTTGCCGACGCTCTCGGCGACATCACTGAGCTTGATGGCCATCAGCATGCGCAGTGAGGCGTTGAGTTTCTTCCATTTGCTGACATCGCCGTTGTAGATGATGTCGGCGGATGACAGGCTTCCGCTTTCGTCGAAGAGGGAGTACGCCTCCTTGAGCTTCTCGTCCAGGTATGTGTATATGTCTTCTACCGAGTCGAATGCCGGAGTGTAGTTGTCCTCTCCCGCTCCAAGGGCTTCCTTGACAGGGATCGGACCGAGAATGTCGGCCAGATGCATGTAGAAGTAGGCCTGGAGGGTCACTGCCGTGGCGATCTGGTTTGCACTGCTGCCGAAGCGGGCTACCGCAGCGTTGTTTCTGGTGGCTTCATCCGAGTTGAGGTCGATGATGTACTTGAGGTTCTTGAGCGGGTACAGGTAGTAGGAGCTCGTGTCGAATTCGAGGATGTTGAGCTTGCCGTACTGGAGAGTGTTGCGCTCGGCCATGTAGCCGTTGTACATCTGTGTCCACGGGTTGTAATAGTAACTGTTGAGTGTGAAGTTGTAGGTGTATTTGCAAGCGTATGTGAAGAACATGTCGGTCTGGGCCTCGGACGGCTTGTTCGGGTTCTTGTTGATGTCGCCGAAGTCTCCTATGCCGCACCCTGTCAGAAGCGCTGCGCCTATGGCTGAAGTGGCCAAAAATGCTTTTATGTTTCTCATGATAAGATTCGTTTGAAATTGTTTGACAGCATCAGAATGTGAGTTTCAGGGTCATGCCGAATGCCCTTGTGGAAGGTGCTGCACCGCCTTCGATGAAGTTGGAGCCGAGCTCTGAAGGATCGATGTTCGGTGCTGCGGAATAAATCAGCCAAGGGTTGGTGGCGACGAAGGAGACGCGGGCTGCGCTCAAGCCGACATCCAGTTTGCTCAGGAAACTCTTGGGCACATCGTAGGAGAGGGACACTTCCCTGAGTTTCACATAAGTACGGTCGAAGATCGTGGTCTCCCATACCTGGCATGCGTAGTCCTGGAAATATTCGGCTGCAGGGACATAGGTGTCCACTTCTTTGCCGTCCTTGTCCACGCCGGTCATGTGGATGCCGCCGCCGTTTGCGACCGGCTCACGGATGTTGACTCCCTTGTCGTTGACAGTGGCTGTAGTGGCCAGCAATCCTGAACCGTTGCCCCAGAGGTTGGTCCATGAGCAGATCTGTCCGCCGACAGAGAAATCAAGCGATGCTGCGAGGCTGAATCCCTTGTAGCGGAGCCTTGTGGAGAAGCCTCCGGTGAAGTCAGGCTGATAGCAGCCGAGTTCCCTGTCCACATCGGTGTTGAATGCGGGACGTCCGTCCTCGTCGAAGATCAGGCGGCCCTGCTCGTCGCGCTCCCAGGTGTTGCCCCTGATGATCCCGAGAGGACGGCCTTCTTCGGCCCAGAGGTAGATCCTGCTGTAGAAGGATGTCCAGTACATCTGGTATGATGAGATGCCTTCGGTGAGGCGGACGAGGGTGTTGACGTTCTTTGCGAGGTTGAAATCGAGATCCCAGCTCAGATCCCTGGTGTCCAGTGCACGTGCGCCGACCATGAATTCCACGCCGCGGTTGCGTACAAGTCCTGCGTTGAGCTTGCGGGTTGAGTACCCGGACTCGGCAGCGGAGCTGGCGTTGATGATCTGGTTGTCGTTGTCGCGGTTGTAGAGGTTGATGTCTCCGTAGAAGCGGTTACCGAACATCTTCCACTCGGTTCCGACCTCATAAGAGGTGGAGATGGTAGGCTTGATGTTGTAGTTGACCTGGGTCGCGGCTTCGTACATGGTGGAGTTGGCGCCGTACTTCGTGCCGATGGTGTAGGTCGGATAGATGTTGTATGCTCCCATGGAAGAACCAAGCTGCGCCGCGCTTGCACGGAGTTTCCACATATTGAGCCAAGGGGCGGAGAACCAGTTGCTCGCGATCACGGACAGGGAAAGTCCGCCGTAGAGGTAGCTGTTGTTCTCAGGGGAGAGGGTGGATGACCAGTCGTTGCGCAGAGACCCGTCCACGAAGTAGGTGTCGTCCCAGCCGACGGTTGCGGTCCCGTAGATGCTGCGCTCCTTATAGTTGGTCTTGCTGTTGGTCACTATGGCGATGGTGCCAGTGGATGCGCTGAGGTTGTAGAAGTTGTCTATGGACAGGTCGTAGCTGCCATTGGTATAGGCATCGATGATATCGTACTGGTAGTTCCTCGCTTCGGCGAAGGCTGCCGCCTCGACTGTGAGCTTGTCGTCCACGAAGCTGCCGTCCCAGGTCAGATGCCCCTGCACGGTGTCATCCATGATGCCGCTCTGGGTCTGGCCGTAGTAAGAGGTGAAGTTGATTGAGCCTGAAGGCCTCTTGGTCTCGCCGATGTAGTTGCGGAAGTTGGCGTTGTAGCGGACACCGGCCTTGATGTTGAACGGAAGCTTGACTGTGGCGTCAGCTGAGAACACGTTCCACTGGTAGGTGTCGTAGGTGTTGTATGCTTCGAAGAGGGCGTACGGGTTGTCGTGGTAGTTTGCCCTGTTGTTGCTTAGGCTCTTGACGTTCCATGTGCGCCAGCTTCCGTCCGGACGCTGCCAGTCCTTGTAGTCGGCGAGGTTGACGTTGGTCTGTCCCCACTGGGTGTACTCCTGGAGGACGGTGCGGTTGCCGTTGTACCCAGATGATGCCGGGTTGTGGTCGCGGCGGTAGGTGTAGAGGTAATCCACGGAGACGTCAACCCATGATGCCGGGCTGTATTTTGCCTTGATGCTGAGGTTGCGGCGTATGGCGTCGGAGTTCGGCTGGATGCCGGTGCGCTGGTTGTTGGTGAATGACACCCTGGTGGAGAGATCCTTGTAGGATTTGGAGAACGCGATGTTGGTGACGTTGGCTACGCCGGCGCGGTAGAGGTCCCCGAGGTTGAGGTGGCTCTCCCATGTGTCGGCGATGCCGTACTTGCTGCTGGTCGGGTCAACAGAGAGCGGGGTCACATACTTGACGGCCGGGTCGAAGCGCGGTCCCCAGGATGCGTCGTTGCCGTAGTCCATTATCTTGGCGCCTTTAAGGCTCTCGATGCTGCCGCTGTAGTCCTTGAGCAGTTCGGCTGCGGAAGTGGTGCCCTTGGCTTCCCCGTAGAGGTAGCCGTACTGGCCGCCGCCGTAGAGAGTCTGGAGATTGACATGGTTGTAGTAGGTCTCCACGGTGGTGGTGTGGCTGAAGTCCACCGTCCCCTTGCCGCTCTCGGCGGATTTTGTGGTGATGATGATGGCTCCGTCGCCTCCCCTTGAGCCGTAGAGCGCTGTGGCCGCAGGGCCCTTGAGGACGTTGATGGATTCCACATCGTCCATATTGACGGCGTTCTTGTTGGTGATGGTGCCGTCCACCACGTAGATCGGTTCGTTGACGGAAAGATTGCCGCTGGATGCGGTAGAGAGTGTGCCGGCGCCGCGGAGGACGATTTTGCCGGATGAGAACGATGAACCGGCCCCTCCGAAAAACTGTACGCCGGCGACTTTGCCGACGATGGCGTTGCTCAGGTCGGACTGTCGGGCGATTGTGAGTTCATCGGACGTCACTTTCTGGGTCGAATAGCCGAGGGCTTTCTGCTTGCGGGTGAGCCCCTGGGCGGTCACGACCACCTCTTCAAGGAACTCGGTGTCAGGCTCCAGAGCGATGTCGAGCCTGCTGCGCCCTGCTGTGGATACCTCAAGGGTGTGATAACCCATAGAACTTACGACCAGGACGGAGTTGCGCGGGACGGAAATGGTAAACTTGCCGTCAAGGTCTGAACTTGTGCCGTGGCTGCTCCCCTTGACGAGGACCGAAGCGAAAGGCAGGGTTTCTTTTGTCGAGGCGTCGGTCACTGTGCCGGTGACGGTGACATCCTGTCCGTATGCCCATACGGAAAACAGCATTGCCACGACAGTGAGGAAGGATCTGATTCTTTCCATAAGATCGTTTTGATTAAACAATAACTACTAATAACATTTGTTGCGATGCCGCGCGCGTTGACATCGGATGCAAACCTAAATATTTTTATAATAAAATCAAAACGTGTAAATCGTGGCTAATCAAGTCGATATAAATATTTATTACAATTATTAATATTAATGCTTATAATTTAATACTTATACTGGTGGGATAAAACGAAATTGATACGAAAAGCGGCTCAAAAAAATCACAATTTTTTTGAGCCGCTGAAATTGAGATGCCCGTCCGGGCTGATTATTGCCCGAGCAGGTCGAGCAGATACTCGACTTTGCGCTGGTTGCCGAGGGTTTTGCCCTTGGTGCAGGAGAGCTTGACGCAGTCGTGCCACTCGCGGAGTTCCGTGATGCGGCCGCGGGTGAGCTTGACCACTATGTTCATCGGCTCGCAGCCTGTCACGTCACAGGTGAGGAAGGTGCCGACCCCATAGGAGTCCTGGACCCGTCCGGCGCAGTAGCGGTGGATCTCTATAGCCTTGTCGATGTCCAGCCCGTTGCTGTAGACGACCTGCTTGGTGGCAGGATCGATGCCGAGGGAGCGGTATTTGGCTATGATCTTGTCGGTCTGCTCGAACTCGTCGCCGCTGTCCACCCTCAAGCCCTTGTACATCATGGCCATCCTTTTGGAGAGGTTGGAGAAGAAGACCTTGTCCCCGAAACAGTCGTAGAGGTAGATGCCGTTGTCGCCGTCGTAGACATCGCTGAACTTCTTCATCACGTTGAAGTTGCACTCGAACACGCCGCTGACGTTCTCTTCGAATGAGATCAGCTGGTGGGACATCGTCCCGAGCGGGGTACACCCGTATTTCATCGCGAACCAGACATTCGAAGTACCGATGAATTTTCCTGGGCCGTCCATCTGGCGGGCGGTCTGCTCCATGACGCGCACCACCATGTCCTGGTGTGCGTAACTGAAGCGGCGGCGCGTCCCCATGTCTCCGAGTTTGAGCCCGTTCTCGATGATCTTGACCGTCTTCTGCCGGCAACGCTCCTGCTCCAGGGCGGCATCATATTTCTCGAAGTCTCCCCTGAGAGAGTGGATGAGTTCGGATATGCAGGAGAGCAGCGGCATCTCCCACATGATGGTGGAGAACCATTTGCCCTTGACGCTGATGTCGAGATGCCCTTCGGCATCCTGCTTGATGCTGACCTCGTCAGGGTTGAAGCGGTAGCCGCGCAGGAAAGTGAAATACCATATCGGCAGGAAGACGCACCTGCCCTTCATGAATTCCACCTCCTCGTCGCTGATCACCACGTTCCTCATCATCTCCACCTGCTCCCGCAGCAGAAGGTCAAAACCCTTCGGGTATCGGTAGGCGTTGCGGTCGTAGAAAGTGTACTCCACTTCTGCGCGCGGATATGTCTCCAGTATGTAGTACTGGCAGGTGAAGGTGTAGAGGTCGTTGTCTGTGAAGTGACGTATTATCTGCTCCATTACTTTTCTGTGTTGTACGGGAGCACCCTGCCCGGTTTGTCGAACTTTAGCCTTGCCCCCTCCTGGCGCACGTCGTCAGGGGAGTAGGTGATGGTCCAGGTGTCCATCGTCATGAGTTCCCAGAGCCTGTCGGCCGTCATAGGGGCGGCAAAGCGTATCTGGATGCTCGGCACGAGGCTGTCGTTGAGCCTGAGGTAGAGTCCTATCACTCCCTCTTCCCTGGAGAGGTGGTTGCTCAGGAACGGCAGAGCCCTCTTTATTATAGGCTTCTCGTAGTTCTGGTCGGCAATCTCGTAGATGAACTGAGGCTGTCCGGCGTAGACTTCGCTGCGTTTACGGATGACGGTCGTGTCCCCCTGCGGGTATTTCCCATTATATTCTGCTGTGAACGGGTCGAACATGCTCTCAAGGAAGTCGGCGACAGGAATAATCTTCTCGCCCTTTTCCATCCTCACGAACTCGAAGTCCACAGGTGTAGACTTCACGCCGCCCCCGTGCACAGGCATGTCGAGGGTCTTTTTCTCCACTGTCTGGCGGAACCACTCCTCATCGGCCGGCTCCGCAGGATCCATGTAGACCCTCACGATGAGCGGACAGTCGTATTCGGACTCCAGACCGAAGATCTTCTTGCCGCTGAGGCGCATCTGGATACCGAGGTAGTTGAGGTCGAGCTTGTCCGACATGTGCTCGGTGCGTATGGTGACGCACTTGATTTCCGGATATTTGGCCGGATCCGGGCTCTCCACCCTGAAGTGGGACGGCACGAACACTTCGGCCTGCACCTTGTCGGCTGTGGTCACGGACGGATCGTAGCTGATGACCACGGTATGGCTCCCTACGAATGTCTTGACTCCGTGTACGCCGCGCACCTTCTCCATGCGGGCCTTGAACGCCATCGAGCTTCCGTAGCACTTGACGGAACGCAGGTTCTTGATGGTCACGGTCTCAAGGGCCATGTTCTCCGTGGTGCCCCAGGTCTCGTTGATGGTAGGGAGCTCGAACTTGCCGCCTGCTATGGCCGCCACGACCACGAGCACCACGGCAAGGATCGCAGGCAGGAAGCGGGTGAACTTGCGTGACTTTTCGCTTTCGCCAGGGTTGACCCCTATTGCGAGGGCCTTGGTAGGGCAGGCTGCGACGCACTCACCGCAGAGGGTGCAGTCCACAGATGTTACCTTGTTGCCGAATGAAGGCACGTCGATGCCGTAAGGGCAGTTCTTGCGGCAGGAGTAGCAGCGGTGGCTGCACTGGGCCTGGTTGATGGTGACCCCGAGAAGCTGGAGTTTCGGGCGGCTGTGCAGAATCTCAAGCAGGTATCCGGCCAGACAGTAGGCCCCCAGATACCAGATCCATGCGATATGCACGCCGAGCAGGTTCAGCGCCCAGCAGATGCCGGCGAGAAGCACGAGCCATACCCAGTATTTGAGCGAGTTGGACACGGCTCCGAGTGGGCAGATGTATTTGCACCAGAAACGGTCTATCACGATGCCGAGCAGCAGCACCACCCCGAGGCTGACAAGCGACATCCATAGGGTGATCTCCCCTTTGAATCCTGTCGCGACGGCGTAGTACGGATCGAGGTTCTTGCAGAAGAGCTCGCTTGCGCTGACCGTCATGTAGACAATCCAGAAAAGCAGGGCGTATTTGACGATGCGCAGGAGCTTGTCGGCGATGCTGCCGTTGGTGATTGTTATAGCCTTGAGGCCGATGGCCTCGCGGAGTTTCTTCAGGAGATCCTCGATCGAGCCTATCGGACAGAGGTAGCCGCAGAACAGCTTGCTGAAGAATATCACTGCGGCGGCGAGGGCGATGCCCATCATGATCTGCATGGTGGTCATCGAGCAAGGGAGGGAGCCCTTGACGAGGAAAGTGGTCAGGGCCTGGAGTCCGCCGAACGGGCAATATTTCTCCGGGTCGGGGGTCTCAAGTCCCAAGACTTTGGCCCCGAGGCCGCTGAGGAAGAAGAGGAGGAGTGCCAGCACGCCCCACTGGAGGGCGTATTTCTGCCAGTTTGTGCAGAAGGTCGATTTTTTGTTGGCCATGGTGCGGGATTATTTGTCTGATGTTATTCCGAGTTTTTTGAGTAGGGCTTCCGGCTGAGGGTCGTGCCCGCGGAAGTTGCGGTACAGCACGGCCTCGTCCTCGGTGCTGCCGCGGGAGAGGATGTTCTTGCGGAAGGCATCGGCGGCTTCTCTGCTGAAGATGCCTTTCTCTTCGAAGAGGGAATAGGCGTCCGCTTCAAGAACTTCAGCCCACTTGTATGAGTAGTACCCTGCGGAGTATCCGCCGGAGAATATGTGGCTGAAAGATGTGGAGATGCATGTTCCCTCCACCCTCGGGAGCGTCATGGCCGGGGCGAGGGCCGCTTTCTCTACCTCCACAGTGCTCCCTCTCACTGGCGAGGAGATGTCGTGCCATGCCATGTCGAGCAGACCGAACTGGAGCTGACGTACCTGGAGGTAGGCGGCAAGGTAGTTCTTGGAGGCCACGAGCTTCTCTATCAGAGAGTCGGGGATCTCCTCGCCGGTCCTGTAGTCCTTGGCAAACGGCTTGAGGAATTCCGGCTCATATCCCCAGTTCTCCATGATCTGGGATGGAAGTTCCACGAAATCCCGGGCCACGCTTGTACCTGTCTGTGAAGGATATCTGCCTTCGGCGAGCATGCCGTGCAGGGCGTGCCCGAATTCATGCAGGAAAGTGGTGAGCTCGTAGTGGGTGAGTAGTGACGGGCTGTCGGCAGCTGGCTTGCTGAAATTGGTCACGATGCTTATGAACGGCCTGTACTCGCGTCCACCGCGGATGCTCTGCTCGCGGAACGCGGTCATCCATGCCCCACCGCGCTTGCTTGCGCGAGGGAAGAAGTCGGCGTAGAAGAGGGAAAGATGCCTTCCGGCGGAGTCGCTCACTTCATAGACTTTCACGTCCTTGTGGTAGCCGGGGATGTCCGGCCTTTCGGTAAAGCGCAGCCCATAGAGCTTTGTGGCAAGCCCGAACACGGCATCAATGCAGTTGTCGAGCTGGAAGTAAGGCTTGAGCGCCTCATCGCTGATTGAATATTCGGCGGCCTTGTACTTCTCCGACCAGTAGCTGAAGTCCCAGGCCTTGAGTTCGCGCCCCCTGTATCCGTTCTTGCGGGCGTAGGAGAGCACCTGCGCGACCTCTTCGCGTGCCGCAGGCAGCGACGGGGTGAGCAGGGCATTCAGAAGGGCGTTGACGTTGTCCATGTTCTTGGCCATCTTGTCTTCGAGGGCGTAGTCGGCGTATGTCTTGTAGCCCAGTATGTTGGCGATCTTCAGACGCAGGTCTGCGATCTGGCGGCAGATCTCGGAGTTGTCATACTGGCCTCCGAACGCTCTTGAGTTGTATGCCATGTAGAGCTTGCGGCGCAGGTCGCTGCGCGAGCTGTACTGCATGAACGGCGAGTAGCTCGGATAGGACAGGTCGAATGTCCATCCGCTCTGGCCCTTCTCGGCGGCAGTGGCCGCGCCCATGTCGCGTACATACTGCGGAAGCCCTTCCAGATCCTTCTCGTCCGTGAGGTTGAGGCTGTAGGCGTTGGTGGCGGCGAGCAGGTTCTTGCTGAACTGGAGCTGGAGCAGAGAAAGCTGCTCCTCATAAGAACTGTATGTCTTCTTGTCTTCATCGGAAAGCAGAGCCCCTCCGCGGACGAAGTCCTTGTAGGTGTCGTCCAAAAGTTTGAGCTGGTCCTTGTCCAGTCCCAGACTCTCGCGCTTGTCCCATACGGCCTTGATGCGGCTGAAGAGGACCGGATTCAATGAGACATACATCGAGTATTCCGTCATCATCGGGGAGAGCTTCTCGGCGATCTCCTGCATCTGGTCATTGCTGTCGGCCTCAAGGAGATTGTAGAAGATTCCCGACACATCGTTCAGGGCCTGTCCGGCGTATTCCAAGGCTTCCAGAGTATTGGCGAACGTTGGCTGGTCGGGGTTGCCGGTTATGGCGTCTATTTCGGCCTTGGCCGAGGCGATGGCCGCCTCGAATGCCGGCATGTAGTGTTCTGTCCGGATCTTGTCGAACTGGGGTGCCCCGTAAGGGAGCGGGGACTTGGTCAAAAGAGGGTTTTCCATCTCACAATTGTCACACTGGTTTATTTCTCTGAGCAGGTTGTGCGCACGGGCGTAGTTCTTGAGTGTCCAGAGCACAAAACGTATGTCCACGTTGACGCACCTGTTGTAGTCTTCTGTCCAGCTCACGTCCCCGGCAAGGGACTCCTTGTTGCCGTCGAACGCCAGCCCGACTATCTCGCCCCTGGCATTGAGTACAGGGGAGCCGGAGTTTCCGCCGGTGATGTCGTTGTCACTGAGGAAGTCCACCGGCAGGTCGTTGCCGGACGACACCGCATTCTGAAGATCGGCTCTCCACTCCGGCAGGAGGTGGAAGTCGTAGCTGCTGTCCTCCTTGGCTAGGATTTCGGATGCGAATGTCTGCCACGGGAGCATGGCTCCGTCGCGCTCGTAGCTCTTCACGTTGCCGTAGGTGATGCGCATCGTGGAGTTGGCGTCCGGGTACTGCGGTATGCCCTGGCTCTCGCGGAATCGGTAGAGGGCGGCTGTATACTCCCGCTCTATGGTATGGAGCGGCCTCTCTCCCTCTGCGGCTTCGACATCCTTGTTGAAGTCTACAATATTCACATCGGTGAAGAACTTGTATATGCGGTCCTCTGTCGTCATCTGCGAGTCGGTCCAGAGCCACTCCGTCATGGCGTCCCAGTCCTTGCCGAAGCGCCCGTAGACCTCTTTCTGGAAAGGGCCCCAGAGGTGCTTGTCCACATTCTCATAATAGTTGCGGACGCAGTAGCGGAAGAGCTCCTTCTCCAGACGCATGTCGAGGGTGGCGTACTCGGAGGCCTCGTCCCTTTTGGCCTTGTTCTTGAGGCGCGTGGCGATGAGGGCCAGCCTGGTGCCGCGGATCATGGTCTCACGATACCAGATGCGGTTCTTCTCTGCTTTGCTCACGGCTTTGTATTTCTTCTGGAGCTCCTTGGCGAGGGCCTTGCCCTCCTTGTCTAGCCCGCGCTCCAGGGCCTTCTTCTCCTTGACCACCTCAAACCTGCGGCAGCACTGCTCCAGACCCTCGTTGTTTTCCTGGACATTGCTCAGGGAGAAGTAGCGGTCTGAGTATTTGAGCCTTACATCGGGGTCTGCGTCCATCCATTTCTTCATGATGGCCATCTGGTCGGCGCGCACCTTGTTGGATATCGGCAGGGAGACGGACAGCAGATAGTTCACCTTGGCCGAAGACGAGTATCGTGCCGTTGAGCCGGGATAGCCGAGTATCATCGTGAAATCTCCAGGTTTGACACCTTCCGTGCTGATGGCAAGGTGGCGCTTCGGGTGCATCGGGACATTTATTTCGGAGTACTCGGCCGGTTTCCCGTCAGGGGAGGCATATATGCGGTACATGGCGAAGTCGCATTTCTGCTGCGGCCATTCCCAGTTGTCGATGTCGCCGCCGAAAGCCGCGATGCTCACAGGCGGGGCCGCCACGAGGCGCACGTCGGCATATACTTCATACAGAGCGAGATAATATCTGGATCCGGCCCACATCGAACTCAGCGAAGCCTCGTAGCCGCTGGCTGTGCGGTATTTGCGCTCGATCTGGCTGCTGATGCGTCTCATCCCATACGGCCTACCTGCAGTTTTTTCTTCTTCAATCAAGGCATTGACCTCGTCCGTCACATCCAGCACTTTCTGCAGGAACCAGGCTTTCTTGCCCGGAATCGGGATTTCCTCGGACATCACATCCGCGAAGAATCCGTTTTCGAGGTAGTTGTGCTCCGCTGTGCTGAGCGAGTGCACATCGGCGTATGCGCAGTGGTGGTTGGTGATGAGCAGACCCTTGTCGGAGATCATGCTTCCGGTGCATCCGAAGTCAAGGGAGACGATGGCGTCCTTGATGGAGACCTTGTCCGCATCATAGATCTCTCCGGCCTGAAGTTTCAGTCCGGATTCCTGCATTTTTCTGGCGAGGGCTTCGGAGATGGAGTTGACCATCCACATCCCCTCATCGGCCATGGCAATCATAGAGCTGAGTGACAGCAATATGGAGATGGCGAGTCGTCGTGTTTTCATTTCTGAGGCGATTAATATGTAATGAAATCAGATAATTTTACCCGATGCGCACAAAAATAAGAACAAATAATGGTTTTATTTTTAGTAAAAAAATTATTTTTGCGAAAACTACTCAGATTGAAAACAGCCGTGTCGAGTCAATTCAAATATCTGTTGACCATCGTGTCATTGTTTACGGCCGCCTGCCTGCTGCGGCCGGCATATGCGCAGTCCCCCCATTATAATATAAGCGGGGTCGTCAGGGACGCCGCTTCCGGGGAGCCGCTGGCCGGTGCCGTCGTCAATATCGATGAACTTTGGGCTGTCACGGAAGCTGACGGCAGTTTCACGGTGGAGCGGGTAAGTTCCGGGAAATGCACCCTCAAGACATCCCTGCTCGGATATGTGGATGTCTCGATGCCCCTTGAAGTCAAGGCAGACATCAAAAACCTGGAAATCAAGATGCAGGTCAGCACCCTGGCACTCAAGGAGGTGGTGGTCACGGCGCAGCGCCCCCATGACGGGACCGGGACGACGCACAACGTCGGCCGGGACGCGCTCAACCAGTTGCAGCTGAGCAATATGACAGATATGACGGCCCTGCTTCCGGGAGGTAAGACCTCCAACCCTGATCTGACTTCGTCCGGAAGTTTCTCCATCCGATCAGCCGGCGCCACGGCGGGCAACGCAGCCTTTTCCACAGCAGTGGAAGTGGACGGCGTGAGACTTGGCAACAATGCCGCCTTCGGGCAGATGTCCGGAGTGGACACCAGGAGCGTTGCCGTGGACAATGTCGAGTCGGTGGAGGTGATCTCCGGCGTACCGTCGGCCGAATACGGGGATCTCGGTTCGGGGATGGTCAAGATCCATACGAAACGGGGCCGCACCCCGCTCAACCTGGCATTCACCGTAAATCCGAGAACCTGGCAGACATCAGTATCCAAGGGAGTCGGCCTGCCGGGGGACGGGGGAGTGCTGAACCTCAGCGCCGAGTGGGCCAGGGCAACGAAGAAACTCACCTCCCCGTACGAGTCTTACACCCGCCGCGGACTCGGCATCACGTATTCCAACACCTTCGCCAAGGTGCTCCGCTTCGAGGCAGGTGTCAACGGCAATCTGGGTGGGATGGACAGCAAGGACGACCCCGACGCCTTCGTGGGAGAGTATTCCAAGGTTCGGGACAACACATTGAGAGCCAACACTTCCCTGACATGGCTGCTCAACCGCCCGTGGATCACGAACCTCAAGGCAGATGCTTTCGTGAACTATGCCGACAACCTCTCGCACAACCACAAATACAACTCCTCCGCATCGCAGCTTCCGGCGGTGCACAGCGAGCAGGAAGGCTACAGCTATGCGACCCTCCTTCCGGCCGGGAAATACTTCTCCGACCAGATGGTCGATTCCCGCGAACTCGATTACGGAGCGTCCCTGAAGTATTCACTGGTAAACCGTCTCGGAGGATATAAGAGCGCGTTCAAGGCCGGGGTGCAGTGGAAGGCCAACGGCAACGTGGGTGAGGGCGAGTATTATCTCGATCCGGACCTTGCGGCCGACGGTTACAGGCCGCGCCCGTACAGGGACTACCCGTTCATGCACAACATTTCAGCATACGTTGAGGAGGATTTCACCTTCCCGTTCGGGCTGGAGCTCACGGCGGGCCTGCGCATGGAGGATGTCATCGTCAAGGGGTCCGACTATAACAATGTACGCTCCTTTACGCCGCGCCTCAATGCCAAATGGCAGATAACCAAGGATCTTGCCGTCCGTGGAGGTTGGGGCGTCGCCGAGAAGCTTCCTTCGTTTTACATCCTCTACCCGAAGCAGGAATACAGGGACATCCTCGTGGGAAGCGGCTACGATGCTGCCGGTCAACTCTATTACAAGTACTACACGATACCATACAAGATCGAGTACAACCCGGACCTGAAGTGGCAGCGCAACGAGAACGCCGAGGTCGGGATCGACGCCACGCTGCTCGGCACGGACATATCGCTGGTCGCGTTCAGCAACATCACCCGCAACCCGTATGATTTCACCAACAACTACTCCGTGGTGGTGCTTGAAAGGGAAGGGGTGACTGACCGCACATTCGTGGCCACACGCCGCCAGGACAACGGGGCTCCGGTATACAGGGCGGGAGCTGAACTCACGGCCGACTTCCCGGAGATAAAGCCTCTGCGCACATCACTCAGGCTCGACGCGTCATACAACTGGTCCAAGACAGATGATGCGGGACTCTATTATTATTACAACAACGGCTGGTCGCACAGCTCGATAGAGGGGCGTTCCTACCAGTATGTGGGTGTCTACGCCAACGGGGGAAACAGCAACCTTATGATCCGGGGCAAGATCTCCCGCTCGCTTGACGCCAACCTCACGGCGATAACCCACATCCCGGAAGCCAGGCTCGTGATCACCTGCCGCATAGAGGCTTCCATATTCTCCAGGTCAATGAACATCCCGACCGGAGGGGAGAAAGCCCTGTATCCGGTGGCTTATCTGGATGTCGAGGACGACACGCCCGTGCTCCATCCTTTCACCGCTGACATGAAGTACGACCCTGCGTTCCGGGACCTTGTCATCAAGCCCAACAACGACTACCTCTTCAATCTTGACGGCTACGGGGCTTACGCCTCAGCCAATCTCAATGTGACCAAGGAGATGGGCGACCATTTCAGCCTCTCGTTCTTTGCCAACAACTTCACCAACTCACGTCCTTATGTCGTATCGCTGGCCACAGGGGTGGGCGCCATCTTCACCCCGGCCTTTTATTATGGACTCACATGCAGAATCAAGTTATGAAGAAGATCCTGATACTCCTTGCGGCCCTGCCGCTTCTGCTTTCCTCATGTATGGATCTCACTGGAGAGAATCCTTACGAGGCTGATCTCCAGATGTTTTCTTTCCGTCTGGCTCTGCCCGCCCCATACTCGGGGAGGGATTTGACGGGGGTGGAGGTTGTGGTGACCAATGTCAACGACAACTCTTCCTATACCGCGCTCTGCGATGCTTCCGGCTCGGTCTCCCTGCGGCTTCCCTCCGGTCTGTACATGGTCAGCGTCTCGGCGGACATAGACGGCCTGCACTTCAACGCATCCAAGAGCGGGATTGTCCTGTCCGGTGGAGAGGTGCCGGTGGAACTGCCGCTCAAGGAGAGCCGCTCCGGAGACATCGTCATAAAGGAGATATACTGCGGCGGCTGCATGAAACTTCCTCAGGAGGGCACTTACCAGTCAGATAGTTATATAATACTGCACAACAACACTGACCATACCGTCTACCTCGACAGCCTGTGCTTCGGGACGCTGGACCCTTACAACTCCAACTCGGCCACCGTCTGGGAAGAGGATATAGAATTCAGCCCTGTCATCCAGGCCGTGTGGCAGTTCCCCGGGGACGGGAAGAGCTTCCCGCTTGAGAAGGGGCAGGATGCCATCCTCTCCATCATGGGCGCGATCGACCACACCGCGCAGTATCCCCTGTCAGTCAATCTCAACCGCAGCGACGTCTTCGCCTGCTACAGCCCGACATATTTCCCCAACACGAGCTATCATCCGGCTCCGGGCGACAAGGTGCAGCGCGACCGCTACATGAATGTGGTCATCAAGACAGGGCAGTCCAACGCCTACACGTTCTCGATCAACTCCCCGGCGGTCGTGATATTCCGCGCCGAAGGGCAGACGATACAGGAGTTCGTCTCCGGAAGCGACAATGTGATCTACAAACCGGGCAGCTCCAAAGACAAGGTGGTCTGTGTGCCGAACGAGTGGGTGATAGACGGGGTCGAGGTCTTCAACGGCCAGTCGTCGGCCAACAAGAAACGCATGAACTCATCCATCGATGCATCTTACGTGACCCTGTCCAACGTCCACGAGGGCAGGACCCTTATGCGCAAGGTCAACGAGAGCCGTTCGGCTGAACTCGGATACGAGGTCCTGATGGATACAAACAATAGCGGAAATGATTTCTATGAGCGTGAATCACAGTCAATCAAGGAATAGCATGAAGCGTCTGGCCTTTTGTGCGGCAGGGGTGTGCCTGAGCCTTGTGGTGGGGGCGCAGTCGCGTTATGAGACGCTCATCCGCGTCAATCCGTGGAACTCAGGTGTTAACGCCGCGGGCATGCGGCAGGACAGCACCGCCTTCTCCAACGCGGAGGCCGGGGGAGTGTACCACAGCGGGGATTTCCGCAGCCGCAGTGATGCCGCCACCGAGTGGGCGGCTTCCGCGCAGGCCAGGACGCTGACGCAGCTGGAGAAGTTCTCGATGAGGGGCGCCTTCTCTTTTGAGGACAGGGAGGCGTATGATGCCTGCGGGTCCATGATGATGGACAGCGGAAAGTTCCCTGTGGATGTGCTTGAGTTCACGCCGGGGCGCAAGACATATCAGACATATAATATGTACGGGGCCCTCTCCGTGGACGTGGCGCCGCAGTGGAGGGTCGGGGCAGGTCTGGATTTCACTTCGCGCAATGCGGCGAAACTCAAGGATCTGCGGTATACGGGATATGCGCTGGATATGCAGGTGGCCCCTTCGGTGATGTACTGCGACGGGGATTTTGCGGCCGGAGTGTCCGCGATATATAAGAGAAATACGGAGACCGTCTCCGCTGAGCAGATAGGCTCGGCGCAGAATGCTCCGACTGCTTTTTTCAACGAGGGGCTTTACCTTGGCAACTTGCAGGCGTGGACGGGGAGCGGCACGCGGCTCAGCGAGCCGGGCGTGAGCGGCCTGCCCGTGGTGCAGGACGCTCTCGGGGCTGCAGCGCAGCTGCAGCCGTGCCGCTCCGTCTATGCCGAGGCATCTTTCCGCTACCTTCGCGGCAGGGTGGGCGAGAGGCAGACCGTCTGGTACCGCTACTCCGGCCCTTCGGCCTCCGCGCGCATTGAGCTGCGCCCGGGCCGGCATGCCATCCGTCTCCTCGGAGAGTGGCAGCGCCTTTCCAACCGCGAGAGCGTCCTCGACAAGGTCGTCGAAGGCGGCGTCACCATCACCCGCAACTATGGCAGCAACAACATCTACCGCCGCAACTCCATCGGCTCGTCCCTGGAATATGAATATGTCGGAGAGACAGTCGAGCTGCGCTCCGGCGTGTCTTATGATCTGCTTCAGGAGATCTCAACTCCTCTCTACCCTTATGTCTACACCCGTGAGCAGCACACCTGGTCTGCGTTCGCTGATGCTCTCGTACGTCTCGGGACTTTCGAGATAGGCGCCGGGGCTGCCTATGGGCGTGGTTGCGCCTCGGACGGGCTTCGCCTTGCCGGGGACTCATCTTCCTCCGCATCAGGAGCCTACCGTCTCCAGGACTGGTATGACGCCGCTTCTGAATATGCAACGGTGCCGCGCCTTTACGCATCTGTTTCAGTGCGTTGGTATTTCTTCCGTACCTTGTACGCCCAGGCTTTCTGGGACTATGCCCGCGCTTTCGAAGCGGAATACCTCTCCGGACCGTTCCGTTGGGACGCCGGACTCAAACTTGGCTATAACTTTTAACAACACAGTACAATGAAGACAAAAGCAATTCTCGGAATCGCGCTGCTCTCTTTTGTGGCGGCCGTTTCCTGCAAGAAGGATGAGGATGGCCCTCTGACTTCAATCACCTATCAGGGCGAGACCTACAAAGTCGTGCAGCTCGCCGACGGCAAATACTGGATGGCGGAGAATCTCCGCTATGTCCCTAAGGGACTGACCGTCTCAGACGATGTCAACAACATCACCGGGGTCTGGTATCCTGTCACCACCGACGGCACCGATATGACTTTCGACAAGACTGCCGTGGCCGAGGCCGGCTACCTTTACTCTGCCGACGTGGCTTTCGGAGAGGCCGTGACCGCTGACAATTTCGACAAGTTCGCAAAGGTGCGCGGCATCTGCCCCGAAGGCTGGCACATTCCTGATTTTGACGACTGGTTCACCCTTATCGGACACACTTCCAACAGCAAGGTGATTCCTGACGACCCTGATGCTCCTTATTATGATGCCGACCTCAAGGGCTTCGGCTCCATCGAGAAGGCCGCTGCCGACGGGCTTGTGTTCCCTGTCACCGGTATGGTCAGCGTAGCCAGTATCGCTGCGGTGAAGGGCACCATCGGCGGCACTACAGGCAAAGCTCCGGACAAGAAGATGAATACGGAGTATGTCCTCGGCTCTTCCGCCTATAAGGCTGCGACGGACAAGAGCGGCAATATCACCAATTTCCAGTACTATTCTGTGATGACCAACCGTGCCAACGGCACCCTGAACATCGCCTATTCAGGCTACCGTTTCGGCTGCGCCGTGCGTTGCGTCAAGGATAATTAGACCGGATATCCGCAAGCTTGCGGGAGAGTGCCGTCAAAGGGTGCTCTCCCGTTTCTTTTTTACATATTTAATTCCTAAATTTGCGCCGCTTGAGACTGAAAAAAACAAATTTTTAGATAACACACTAATGTCAAACAGCAAATTTTCAGTAAAGTATTGTGTCCTTCTGCCTCTTGTGCTGATCGTCACAATTCTTCTCTGGGCTCTGCCTGTCAGCGCCTTCGGCATTGAAGGCCTCACTGTAGTGCAGCAGAGGATGATAGCCATCTTCATCTTCGCAGCCCTCATGTGGATGTTCGAGATCATCCCGAACTGGACCACTTCCCTCATTGTCATTGTCGTGATGCTCTTGACGGTATCCAACAAGGGCATAAAGATTTTCTGCGACCCTGAGGCCGGCACTCTCGTTGACTACAAGAGCATCATGGCTTCTTTCGCCGATCCTGTGGTGATGCTCTTCATGGGCGGATTCGTCCTCGCCATCGTGGCTTCCAAGTACGGGATGGACGCGGCTATCGCAAAGGCTCTTCTGGGGCTGTTCGGCAAGCGCCCGAAGTTCGTGCTTCTCGGATTCCTCATCGTCATCAGTGTGTTCTCGATGTTCATGAGCAACACTGCCACCGCCGCGATGATGCTCGCGTTCCTCGCTCCTGTGCTCAAGTCCCTTCCGGACGATGAGACCGGCAAGGTGGGCCTCGCCCTCTCCATCCCTGTCGCCGCCAACCTCGGCGGTATCGGTACCCCTATCGGCACCCCTCCTAACGCCATCGCGCTCGGTGCCCTCGAGAACGCCGGTTACACCATCAGCTTCGTGGACTGGATGACCAGGATGGTGCCGTTCGTCATCATCATGATAGCCATCGCCTGGGTTCTCCTCCAGCTTTTCTTCCCGTTCAAGTCCGACAGGATTGAGCTGAAGATCGAGTCCAAGGCTGGCAAGAAGGACTGGAGGACTTATGTCGCATGGATCACCTTCTTCGTGACCATTCTCCTCTGGGTGACTGAGTCCATAACCGGCATCAACTCCAACATCGTGGCGCTCATCCCGCTTGCCGTTTACACCTGCACCGGAGTCTTCTCCAAGGAGGAGATCAAGGAGATCAACTGGAGCGTGCTCTGGCTCGTTGCCGGAGGTTTCGCCCTCGGTACCGGTCTCAACAAGACAGGCCTTGCCGCCACCCTCATCAACGCGATTCCGTTCAGCACGATGAATGTGGTGCTCGTCATGGTGGTTGCCGGATTCATCTGCTACTTCCTTTCCAACTTCATCAGCAACTCCGCCACTGCGGCTCTTCTTGTGCCGATTCTCATTGTGGTGGGCACTGCGATGTCCGACCCTTCTGCTGCCAACAACGCGCAGTTCGTGGGCCTCGGAGGTATGTACGCCATGATTCCTTTCATCGCCGTGTGCGCATCCATCGCCATGCTTTTCCCTATCTCCACTCCGCCGAACGCCATCGCGGCTTCCACCGGTCTGGTGCAGACCAAGGACATGGCCAAGGTGGGCATAATCATCGGTGTGATAGGATTTGTCCTCGGATACTTCCTGCTTACAAAGATTTTCCCTTTTACAGTATAACATGGACATAAAGAAGATACTTACAGTATCACTTCTCTCTCTGACCGCCGCCTCCGCCTTTGCGCAGGGCGGCGCTCAGTTGAAGTGGTATGGCTTCGTGCGCAACTATTTCGCCTACGACAGCCGTGAGACCGTGGCCGGTACGGAGGACCTGTTCACCTACCTGCCCAAGGATGAAAAGATAGTTGACGGGGTCGATCTCAATGAGGTGAGCTCATTCCGTTTTGCCGCCCTCACTTCCCGTCTGGGACTTGATGTGAGCGGCTATGAGGTTGAGGGCTGGAAGGCCGGAGCCAAGATCGAGGCCGATTTCTATGCCGGTGTCACCGGGGTTTCCGGAACCGCTTTCCTGCGTCTGCGTCAGGCATATATGACTATGGGCAAGGGGAGTGTGGGCCTCAAGATCGGACAGGCCTGGCATCCGCTGGCCGCTGACATGCCTGATGTCGTCTCCCTCAATGCCGGTTCTCCGTTCAATGCGTTCAACCGTTCTCCTATGGTCCTTGTGGACTATGGTGTCGGCGGGGGACTTACCCTCAGCGCTGCCGCCATCTGGCAGATGCAGTACAATTCGGCCGGCCCTGCCGGACAGTCGGCCAACTATATCAAGTACGGCTGCACTCCGGAGTTTTATCTGGGCCTGAGCTACAAGGAAGGAGGATTTCTCGCCCGTGCAGGTGTGGACATGCTTTCCATCAAGCCGCGCCGCTATGATGAGGCCGGAGGGAAGAAGGTCAGCGACCGCATCACCACCCTCACCCCGTATGTGTATCTCCAGTATTCGGAGGACAAGTTGATGCTGCGTGCCAAGAGCACTTTTGCGCAGGCCGGTGAGCACCTCAATTTCAACGGAGGTTACGGAGTCTCCGCCATCAACTCCGACGGCAGTTGGGATTACACCCCGACCCGCAACTCTTCTTCCTGGGTGAGTGTGCGTTACGGAAAGAAGCTTCAGGGTGTGTTCTTCGCCGGTTATGTCAAGAACTTCGGCACCGCCGAGGAGTTGGCGGACCCATCCATGCTGTATTTCAGCAAGAACAGCTTCTCCAATCTCAATTCGCTCTGGAGGATCACCCCTACCGTGGTATACAACCTCGGCAAGATGCAGTTCGCCCTCGAGTATGAACTCACGAGCGCGCAGTACGGCAAGTTCGGCTCCTCCGACAAGTCCGGCCTTGCCACGCAGAACCTGCATTGGGTCACCAACAACCGCCTTCAGGCGATGGTGAAGTACAGTTTCTAGTTTTTAGGACTATAAAGTATGGGCCGGCGCTGGTGTGTCGGCCTTTTTTTGTCTGATTTTCATTATATTTGCGGCATCTATGGCACTATTGTTAATTTATCTTCTCGGCGCCATGAGCATTTCTTTCATGTGCTCGGTGCTTGAGGCTACCTTGATGTCCACACCTATCTCATACATCACGATGAGGGAAGAGGAGGGGTATAAGCCGGCCGTCAAATTCAAGAAATTCAAGCAGGAGAGTTCCCGTCCGATCGCGGCCATCCTGTCGCTGAACACCATAGCCAACACCATCGGTGCGGCCGGAGTCGGTGCGCAGGCGACGGCTGTGTTCGGCTCGCAGTGGTTCGGGCTTGTCAGCGCCATCACGACAGTCCTGATCCTTGTCTTCTCCGAGATCATCCCGAAGACCATAGGCACTTCCTATTGGAAATCCCTTATGGGCTTTGCCACCAAGGTGATATCCGTGCTCATCATCATAATGTATCCGCTTGTGATAATGGTCGAGGGCCTCTCGAAGCTCATAACTCCGAAGTCCAGTGAGGCGGTAGTCTCCCGTGAGGAGGTGAGTGCGATGGCCAATGTGGCCGAGGAGGAGGGTGATCTGGAGGAGGACGAGAACGCCATCATCCAGAATCTCATCAGCATGGATGAGGTGACGGCATCCGATGCTATGACACCGCGTGTCGTCTCAGCCATAGCGCCCGAGTCCATGACCATGCGCGCATTCTACAAGGACAAGCGTTACCTTCACCACAGCCGCATCCCTGTCTATGCCGACAACGACGAGTACATCACAGGGTATATCTTGCGTATGGATGCCCTGCAGCTGCTCGCCGATGACAAGTTCGACCGCACTCTCGGCAGCATAAAGAGGGACATCGCCTCTTTTGCCGAGGACACTCCTCTTGACAAGATCTGGGACGAGATGCTGAGTAAAGATGAGCAGATAGCTGTGATAATCAATGAGTACGGCAGTTTCCAGGGCATCCTGACCCTTGAGGATGTCATCGAGACCCTGCTCGGTAGCGAGATTGTGGACGAGAAGGACACGGTCCGCGACATGCAGCAGTTCGCCCGCGACAAGTGGAAGAAGATCCACCCAGAGCAGTCTGCGGCCGCCGGCGCTGCCGCTGATGATTCTGACACTGCTGCCCAATCCGCCGGTGAGACCGGCTCTGACTCCGGCCATGGTTCTGGCTCCGGCGTTGCGCCCGGCACTAAGTCTTGATTAGGCGTTGATTCCGGTTCGGCGAGGTCATAAACTGAGTTCATGGTTGACAGGTGTGCCGTTAGCAGTTGCGCTTGTCTGATTTCAACGTTGTTCTTGACCCCGATGACATTTGTCCGGGCAAAGGGGCGTTTGGGTGGACAAACCGGGTGGCTTGGGATAGGAAAGTGCCTTAAGCGCGGATATTTGCTGTTCTAAATCAGAGTTCGCACTTCATCTTCCGACAAACCTGAGCATTCGGCGATGACGTCCATCGGAAGCCCAGCTTTCAGCATCCGTTTGGCGATGGCGGATTTTTCTTCCGCCTTTCCTTCTGCGAGCCCCTCAACTTTGCCTCTTGCTTCCCCGATGGCTTCGCCTTCAGCCCGGCCCTTGTCCAAAGCGTAGTCGTAGCGCAGCGCCAAATCAAGTTCTGTAATCATATCTTTCTCGTATAAAATCCTCTTGTCGGCGGAGAAGCCAGCTATCTCGCAGGCATCGGTGACGCCCTCTGCCAAACTGCTGTGACTCAGCTCTTCCGGCAGCTCTTCCATCACTCCGCTGTGGCGAAACAGCCAGAACAGCGCGTCCCTGTCGTCCACGCACTCGGCGGCACTCTTGTTGAACCTCTCCAGCTCCGCAAATATACACAAAATAGTGTCAGGCGCAACTTCTCCCGTGCGGCTCTCGATGAAGCGGTAGCAGGAGACTATGTTGTCGGAGTTCCAGAGGGACTCGTCCTCGTGCGGCAGGGAGTAGTTGAGAATGCCAACGATGTAGACCGCCTTCAGGTCATCCTTGTATGTCTCTCTGCTCAAAAGTCCTGTGTGGTAGACTCCGGCACCGTAGTAGACGCACCTCTCGAAGAAGGCGTTCTCGGGCTCACGCTGCATCTCCACTATGAAGGTCCTTTTGTCCTCACCCCGACAGACAAGATCCATTCTTGTGGTCTTGCTGTTGAGGAATTCAGGTACACTCTCGCGGTCGAGATACTCGATGATGTCTTCCACTTTTGCCTCCGGAGGCAGGAGGACGTTGAGCAGGCCGATGAGCAGCTCCTTGTTGCTCCGGTCGGCAAACACCGCCTTGAATCCGGCGTCAAGCGTCAAGTCCACATATCGTCCCGGGACGGCGGCCCCGCACTTCTGCCCCACGGCCTTGCCGCCGGCAGAATCTTTCTTGAAGTTCTTCATTGTTCTTTGTCTAAATGTTACGTTGCAATGATAGCGTATTCCCGGCTTCCGCGCAATAAAGAAACTTCAAAAGCGATAAGAAACAGAAAAATCTGCGCCGGCATGATGTTTTTTTACCGCTGCTTCTGTGTCCCGAGCGCCGTATCTTTCAAGGGCGTCCTCCGCTCTGTACAGAAAAGAGGGCTGTCTTGTACGCGAGCCGCTTGCGGGCACGTGCGGTACAGGAAACAGTGTTGTGGACGACGAACTTTATGGCGCAGGTGTGTGGCATTCTCGCCTGAGGTAGGGGTGAAAAGTGAGGAAAACACCCCAACTTTTGCTAGTGGGGTGCCGCAGAGGGCCGTGTGTGGGTGGTGTCATTACCTCATTATCAGTACCGGATTATGAATAAGTCGATCTATAACCGGATGATAAACGGCGCCATCAGAAACTGCTGTAATAGTTGTAATTTTATCGCCTCCATCTTTGGACGATGCACCGCAATGGTAAATCTGCTCATCCGCAGTTTGATAATCAATGACAATATACCTGTCATGAAATATTTTTCCGGAAACACGGAACGAGATAGACACATTGGGATATTCTCGGCAGAAGTCATTTAACTCTGCCTGATGCAATCGGCTACCCGTATTATCGGAGAATATCGTTATATTCACATTGGTAGGGACATCCTTCAAGAGGACCAATGTCTTTAATCCGATGTAATTGTCAACTACAAATATCGTTTTCTTAGCAGTGGCATAAATATGCTGATAAGCCAAATCCGACTCAACTGGCTGGCCATTAAGTATCAGCCATGATCTTCTGATTGAGGGATTGACAAAATCAAGCATAACATTTGCCAATTCCGACTTTGTTACGACGCCACCCAATGTGTCTATTATACCGGCCACCTTGTCATCTATAGCAGACAAGGAATTGCGTAAATCAAGCAGATCCTGTGTGTTTTGAGCTGCCTGCAGAGACAGCTGCAGATATTCTCTTTGTCCCAATAATGACTGATTATCAATAATATAGTCTTTCATCTGCTTAAAAATGCGAATCAAGGCCTTACTTTGTTTGGTTGCCAATGAGCCCTTCAACACGGTCATAAGCATGTATATTCCCTGCTCAGTAAAGGCATAAGGCTTATATCTGCGTCCGCCCCAACTTGAAGTGGAATTTTTGCACCTCAAGTTTTCACATTCGTCATCGGACAGCTGGAACATGAAGTCCAGTTCAAACTTTTCAATGTTGTTTTTCACTTGACGGTTGAAATCCTTGGTGCTATAACCATAGATTTTCGCCAAGTCCATATCCAACATCACTTGAACCCCTCTAATGTTGTGTATATAGCCTTTAAGGTATTCGGCATCGTTTTTTTCTTGGGTGATGATGTCCTTATCCATTTTGTCGTCTATTTGTAAATTGATCTATATGAGATTTGTAAGCAGGTCACTTCGGAATCATTGTCTATAAAGCAATGATAGCGCATTCCTGGCTTCCGCGCAATAAAGAAACTTCAAAAGCGATAAGAAACAGAAAAATCTGCGCCGGCGCGCGAAAAAGTGGTCTGGTGTCCACAGCACCGGAGCCTCAAAGCTCTATAACCTCGGGGCGATTCTCCGTCCGGTACAGAAAAGAGCCCTCTCCTGTACGCGAGCCGCTTGCGGATACATGCGGTACAGAAAACCGGCATCTTTCTGTACGCGAGGCACTCGCGAGACCGTTCCGTACAGAAAACGGCGCTGTGGTGTACGGCAGGTCTGCTTGATGGGCGAAGGGTGAACTTTTGAAGGCGGAAAGAGAGTGGCGAAGGTGCTTGGCGTTTGCCAAAGGTAGGGGTAAAAAGCGCGAAAAACACCCCAACCATTAGCGCGAGGGTGCCGCTGAATGACGGTGATCCATGAAGGTAGGGGTGAAAACAGGCAAAATTGCCCCAACCTTTGGCGAAGAGATGCCACGGAGGGCCGTGCAGGGGCAGTGCCTCCCGTAGGTAGGGGTAAAAACAGGCAAAAACACCCCTACCTTTGGCAGGGGTTTCCGTCCCGTGCAACAAGAAAGGGCGGGGCTGCAAGGCCTCGCCCTTTCGGACAGAATGAATTATTGAGAGTCTTTACTTAAAGGCGGCGAATGTTGACCAGGAATTGTTCGTCTCGGCCGTTGTCTGGAGAGACTCCGGCAGGTTGGTGAAGAAGTCAAATCCTGTCCACTCCTCGATCTGGTCTACGCTGACAGCGAAACCAGCATACTTCTCGCTGCTCTCGTAGTCGCGATGCTCCATCCAGATTCCTACCGTGCTGGCTGAAGTGATCTCTCCGGCGCTGCCCCGCTTTACCTTAAGCACAACCTTGTAGAAGTAGTTCGGCACAGGGCACTGCTTTGTGTCTTTGTTGGGGGTGATCCACTTCACGGTCTCAGACCCGCTTTTCTTCTGAAAGGCAACACCTGTCACTACATAGACAGTGTCGGAAGCCGAAGAAACCAGACCCCGTATGGCATTCTCAAGGTTGGACCAGATCGTGCCGTTGAACTTGTTCTGGCGCTGAGGCACCGAATTGGTCGCGTAGAAAGTCTGCTTCTGCATCTCGCTTATGCCGTTTCGAGAGCCGTTCGGAATCAGATGTCCGCGCGAATAAGTAGTGCCGCCGTCATAGCTCCCGTCCCAGATGTTTATCTGATATTTTTTGTCTATGGACGGGTTCGCCTTCCAATCAGTACTGCGGCCAGACCCAATCGCAGACTGATATACCGGATACGCTGTCCACATGGATGTGTACATGCTCTTGTCGTAGAGGTGCGTGTAGTTGCGGGCACCTGATACCTTGTAGGTGTTGGTGATCAGGTTCTCGCCCGTCGTGGCGGCCGGAAGTTCCAGCCAGCCGTACGCTTTGGTGTTCCCTCCGGCGGAGCCGCCTCCGCTTTCAGAACCGCCACCTCCTTCCGTGGTCCCGCCACCGCCGGAACCGCCGGAGCCACTTCACTCAGCATTTACACCGAATAAAACGAATCTTTTGTCAGAAGTGAATGTGATGGTAGTCGCTGCGGTGATATCAGACAAAACGAGTTCGTAATAGTAGTCGGCGGCATTACCTTGTAGTGTGAAAGTGCCGCTGCCAGACACACCTGCATCAGGAGATAAAGTTAGAGTGCTTGGAGAAGACTTAGCTCCACTTATTGTAACAGTAGGTGTGGTTTTATTCCAACCAACAGCGTGAATATGCAATTTCTTAGTACCAGCAGGGACAAAAACCTCGGCGCTGCCACCCTTTTTGCCTGTCCCCATCTTGAGACCTTGATAAGTCGTGCCTGATATTACAATCTCCGCCTCCGAAGCATTTGTGCCGTTATTTGCGGCTAATGTAACATTGTTGGTGTACGTAGTAGCATACGAAGAGGTTGAGGCTTTCTTGTCGTAAGAGAATCCTATTTTGTGGATGGTTCCAGCTACGAAAGTCTTATCGGCATCAAGCGTCTTAGCCTTTTCATATCCATTGACAACTATCTTAAGTTCAGAACCTTTGACCGCAGTAAACGGCTTAATTGGAACATAGAACGCAGCGCTATTGCCTTTAGCGAGAGTGGTTCCGCCGGAGACTTTCAGCGTAGCGGTTTTGTATACTTTATCAGCAGCCCTTTCCGTATACTTGACAGTCGCCCCGGTAAAATCAATAAAGTATGATCCAACAATATCCTCTCCAGCGGTAAGAGTGACGGTGTTGACCGTAAGAGGTGTCTCATTCGCATTGGTGACGACAATCTTCACCACGGAGGTAAGATGGTGCATATTGACTTTGACGGACTCGTTGGCAGCGACATTCTTAGCGACACCATAAAGAGGGCAGCGATTATCTGAAAGATGCTCAGTGTTGTCGTATCCATTCTGTGTAACGCCCCTGCTGTCGCCTATATAGATATATCCACTCTCTGTAGCCGCAGGTGTTGTAACATAAGAACTATACGGATACAGCGCATACCAGTCATAGCTCTTGCCGTCCTCAAGCGGATTTTTGAGGGTTCCGGAGAAGTTCTCGCCGGAGACGAAAGTAAACTCATCGTTATTACTATAGTTGGCTGTACCGGCTTCGGCGTGAAAGAGATTGAGGGCGTCATTCTCGACCCAAGTGGTCTTGAGGCCGTTATTGGCGGTCTTGGTCTCGGCTGTGGAGGCTACGATCTCGAAAGGCATCCCCTCTGAAGACGGGGTCTGAGGATCGATCTTGCTGCAGTTGGTAAGTGAAAGCGCAGCGGCGCAGGCGATGCCTGCATAGACAAAAAGCTTTTTCATGATCGCTGCGGTTTAGAAGTCAAGGCCAAGGTCATCAGTGTTCCAGTCATCAAGCCCGAAAGTGTCGGCGCCACTACTCTGGCAGATTGCCGTGTCTGTGTCGAGGTTCAGAACCTCGCATTTTGGAGCGGAGTAGACATTTCTACCCCCCCCCCAGTTTTTCTGAAAGAACAGTTTTAAGCATAATAATGTAATTATTTAATAATGATAAGCATTACTCGTTTTGCAGGGCAAATGTAAGCAAGAATGGCAACCTTTCCAAGTCCGGCTGCAGGAAATTTCGCCCGCGTAACAAAATCTTAACCTTGTTCTAACAAATCCTTATCGGTCAAAAAGTCCAAGAGCCCAACAGTCAACACTCCGAGTTCATCTTCCTTACGATGAATGTCGTCACCGACAATTACCATTTTACGAAAATGGTCGTTGATAGATAACAAAGGGCGGCGCTCTTGTGCTTCTTCCCGACTTCGTCGATTTTTGACCGCTAAAATGGGCGCGCATTGATTATCAATC
>ERZ808252.649-NODE-649-length-31696-cov-21.567492_pt1 | contig 31696 bp, 28 predicted proteins | sample MGYA00521242_ERZ808252 | MGnify/ENA primary metagenome ERZ808252 (study PRJEB31516, sample SAMN03275581) | gut metagenome | biome: mammalia-associated habitat; material: feces | host: Papio cynocephalus | place: Kenya | collected 2012-08-07 ...
CCCTTAACATCACCGCACAAACCGCATTGAAAGCCAACGCCGCGACATTGACAAATGGCGCAATTCAGGGCGTATGCCATACGCCCCTACGGAGGTGAAAATTTTTCCATGCCCCATGTAGCTTTCGGGGTGTTTGGGAAAGAGCCGCCGGTTTAAGGTTTGCGCCAATTGTAGGGGCGTATGCCATACGCCCCTACGGAGGTGCATTTTTTGATTAATCGCGCATTGTGTATTTGCACGGCGTATGCAACACACCATATACATCACCGCATGAACTGCATTGCGAAGTGCTGCTAAATTTTGCCGCGAAACTGAAAATACTCGCAATTCACGAGGGTGTGTCAAAACGATGCATCCTCTTCAGAATTTCCACCAGGGTTTCTTCTTGGGCTTTACGGAGTTGTACTCCCCTGTAAGTATGTCGTTGAAAGTCTTTCCCTCGCTTATCATCTCGTACATAGTGCCCCAATCGGGCAACCCGCCTATGTTGCGGTCGTCAATGTAAAAGTCGGCCTTTATCTTGCGCGAATAGTCGGGCGATTCGGGCGTTTCCTCGGGATAGTTCTTGTTTACGGCAAAGAACTCCACCCCCTTTTCCTCGCACCATTCCACCGCCGCGTCAAGGTATTTCCCCTCTCTTACGCTGCTGAGTACCAATATGTGCCCGTCTGCTATAAGTTTTTTCAACGTCAATGTGGCAAATGGTATTTCCCTGCCTATTTCGGGATAGCGGTGTTCAACTATTGTTCCATCAAAATCTATCGATATCTTCATGATTATCTTCTGTAAGTCTTTTTGCCGTTTATTATGTATATTCCCTTTGGCATATTGCCCGCATTGGGCATTCTTACGCCGTTTATGCTGAAAATTTCGTGCCTTAAATCTTTTCGCACAATGTTTTCCGCGCCCACCGTTCCGTTCTCTACCAAGCGCAAATCCTTTGTCCCCTCCACGCGGGTGAACATAAAGCCGCAACGGAACGGAGAAAGATAGCTTCCCTCTGCCGCAAGCGAAAATGTGCAGCCATCGTTTGAAAGAAACATATACGCCGCGTTTGAAACCGGCGGGTCGAACCTTGAAAACGTGCCGTTAAGTATGTCGGCTTCCCATTCGGGAATGCGCGATGACACTTCCGTGCCCTCCGCCGCCTTGAACATTACTGATATATTGCCGTAGCCGCCCTCTTCAAGGCGCATTACGTAGGGTGTTAGGGCTTTTATTGAATCACTCTTTTCGAGCATCACTTCGCTGTTATCTATATGCGAGAGTACAAAAAACCCAACTTTCTCCGAAACCTCCGACACCGCAAATGGCAGGATTATTGTGTTCCATCCGTTTCTCGGGAGCACACGTGTGTAAACCAACGAATCCTTTCCGGCAGTGAATGGGTGGAGCGCAAAAAACGGCATGCCGTCATGCAATACCGTTTTTCTTACCAAATGCGCCCCGGTTTTGCTTACCGACACAACGTTGCGCCATTGCCTTGGCGCATACTCCGCATCCTCGCTGCGCATATACACAATGCAGTTTGTAGTGTCGGCACATTTGAAATCCGTGAGCCTGTTAGGCATTACGGCATTTGTAAAGTCAACGCTTGTAGTGGCGGAATCCAAAGCCAGCGACACCAAATGAGAATTGAAACGTCCTTCGTAAATCTTTTCGCCGTTTTTTCCGGTTTTCACCGTTCCCGGCGATGAAAGCGGATAGCTGCGCGCCGCAAAGCAGTTTCGACCGTTAATGCGCCCTTTGCCCACGAAGCAGAAATCCATGTCTGCCTTGCCGCTTTTTGTGTATCTGCGAAAAGCCAGGCACAATTCTTTCCCATCATCGGTTGTACATATTCCGTAATCGCTTTCCGTGAACACCGCAGCCGAGGTCTTGTTGACGAATTTCACCATGTTCACTTTTCCATCGTTGCCCCCGACTGCAAGAAACTTGCCTTCCGCATACGCAAACAGCAGAAAACCGTCGGACTCTGCATCATAAATTTTCTTCCACTTCATGTAGCCGGCCGTCATAACCAAACTGCTGTCGCGCAGGAACATTCCCTTTGTGTCGGCATACTTCAGGCATCCCTCGCTGTTTTTAAGCGACGCAGCCGCATACGTTGAGCCTCCCCTATCGGATATTATGGCACAAACGGCATCGCTTTGCGCACAAAGCCGCTGCACCCCATACATCGGCAGCACGACAATCAAAAAGATTATTACCCGGAGCTGTTTCATTTTATGTGCAAATTTACAAATATATACATACAAACAGTCTTCAATCACCACCCGGCGGCTTTCCACCCGGCATCCTCATACCATTCCGTAAGGGTAAAGCATTCGTTCAAGTCGCCAAAAATGCACGCATCCGCATTTCGGCGGTAAATTTCCTGGGGTACAAAGGCGGAAACAGCGCAATAATGCTGCAAGTCGACATTCAAATACTTGCTGCCACGACTGTTTCCCTCAACATAAAACTTATCGGTGGCTTTGTAATAAACCAGGCATTTGTCGAGAGCCTTGCGCCATTCTGCATACTGTTCCTCGGTAAGAATTTTGTTCATCGCGCACGCGAAATCGTAGAAATGCGGGCGATAAAAATACCTTTCTGCATAAAGAGCATATTGCGTAACCCCATCAGTCGGGGTCCAATTGTAAACGGTGTCGTTTTCGGAAGTAACATTGTAGGCCGGCATGCGCGAGATATAATTACGCGTAACAGCGGCAAGGTTTTCAAGTTGCGATGTCTTTACACACGAAATAACCATACCGAAGTCGCTGTAAACGTTGCTTGACGGCAGAGACACCATATAGTTATAGTAAGACGCTGCAATCTGCGACACATCCTCCACAAACAGTCCGTTGCGCATAAGAGTGGTATAGTTCGCCCCTATTGCCGGGGTTGAAATTGGCGAGGCTATAATGTAGTCCGTTACATTGCGCAAGGCGTAGTCAACCTCTATGCACTGCATCATACACGAGTCGAAGAAAATGAATTCTGGGTGCATTCCGCTCTCCCCCACAGCCTGCGCCATGTCGGCAATGTCCATTGTGGAGCCGTAGAAATTGTTCCTATTCAAGTCGTATTCCATGTTTCCGCCCTCGCCAACATCGAGTCCGAAACTTCTGCGCTTAACCTGTGAATAATCCTTGCTCCACGATGGTACCCAGCCGTCGCTGTGAGACCACATAACAAGCCCATAGCTTTCGGAAGGGTATGTTCCCTTCACCCATTCCAACAATTCTTTCAAAACCCCTGCACTACTGGAATTCACGTCCGAGGCATATCGGCGCACAAGCTGCGGTTCTTTACAGCCCTTGTAAATGCGGTAAACGCGCGGCTTTTCGGCATCGTCAACATAGAGCAGCAGCTGGTCGCGCACATTCATAAATTGGCTTCCTGCCATTATCTCTGTAGAATCACCCCTGTTGTATTGGTCGTAGCCTAAGGAATTTTGGGCGTTGACATACATAACCACCGTGCGCCGTATCCCGGTCGTTCCCGGGTCTTTTTTGTCTCCGCCGCCATCGTCTTTTCCGCACGAAACAACAGTAAAAAGTAAAATTGCCGCTATAAATATTCTTAATATGTCCTTATGCATCGTATTTATTATTGTTTTTGCGTCCCCGTTGTCTCGGGCAGGAAAATCACCGTCTTATAACCAAACGACAGGAACATAGCCTCAAACTGCCGACGTATATTATCGGCGGCAATGTTCATCTGCGCGGAGGTAAGATTGCGGCGGAGCATTGCCTTGCGTGCCTTTTCATACAAAGCCTCGTTTGTGCGCTCGTTCCAGGAACCTTTCTCGTAAAAAGTTTTTGTTTTAGCCTCGTCGATAAATTCGGGGCTGAGCAGCTTTACCTTGGGCAGACGCAAAAATGCAGTATCCCCCTTGGCGGAGAACCAGCCTTTTTTTGCATCGGCAAGGTCAATTCCCACAATCAGTGTGCCCCTGTAAATTCTAATCAGGTTCTTGTCCCCAAAGAAATGCTTTTCGGTTGTGTCAACCATTTCCTCGCACATAATATGCAAGGCCTCCCATTGACCTATCGCCTTAATCTGCGTTACATGGTTTATTGTCCGACCTATAGCCTCGGTGTGTTTCACATTTATTTCAGAGGTGGAACGTAAACGGTATGCAAATAAAACCACAGCCGCCGCTATTACCGCAACAAGAAACACGTATGGATACCTGGCAACAAACGCCAAAAGTTTGCCGACGATAAAAACCGGCACGCCCAGCAAATTCCTCATACGGTTGTACCGTCTGTAGCGTTCGCCCTGCCGCTTTATGTCGTTGAAGTTTGATTTTATTTCGGGTTCCATGCTCACCTTTTCAATAGTTGCTCGATGTCCGCCCAATGAAGTATGGTTCTGTCGCTCACCGCCGGGCGGAACTGTATCGTTATATCGCTTTCGGCATATCCCATCTCTCTTATTATTGGCACAAGCACCTGCGCCGCGCTAACGCGCGCCGCCTCAACTATGCCAAGTTGGGGAATAGCCATTGCTATGCTGTCCATTCCCTGGCGCGTGTAGGTTTCTATTTCCTCCTGCTTGAAGTTCGAGCGCAGGGGGTCAACGATTTTCTTCACGCCCTTGTGGTCTATTTTCGATGCGCTTATCATTATCTGCGGGTCGGGGAGTGTTACGGTGATTTTTCCGCCGCGCCTTTTTATGTTGTCCTTCCCGAAATCGGCAAAGTCAACATATCCCCTAAGCGTTACGTCGATAGGAATCGCTATCTTGCGGTCGCCCATGGGAATTTCCCTGCTGAACGGTTGGGAGAATATCTTTCCGCGCACAACAATCCTGTCGTCAAAAGCAACAATCTTGTGTATGCGATATTCAGTCGTTGCCAAACGCGCGCAATCGGATATGCTGCTGCACAAAACGGAAACCGTGTCTATTTGCTGCCTTGCCACGCCGGCAGCATTCTTTTCCGCCGACTTATTACCGCACGAGACAAGCGCGGCAAGCGCAGCGCAGAAAAATATTACTAAAAGCCTATTTATTTTCGAAGACATCATGTTCTGTTTGATGGTTCAAAAATAGTTCAAAAGCACTTTCAATGAGTTTGCGTCCTTCCAACTCCATTTTCTGTTCTTCATCAACTCCTTGAAATCGTTTTTCTTGTCGGCACGAATGCGCTTTTTCACAATTTTCTCTGCGGCGGGAATTGCCTCGCCCTTAATCACGAAAAAGTATTCGTCTTTCAACGGCCACGAGCTTCCTTCGCCGTTGGCCCAATAGTCGGCATTGGTGTCAATAAACAGGTTTAACTCGGGCAGGTCAAGAAACGTGGAGTTCCTTCCGCTGCGTTCTTCCTGCCTCATACGATCCACGTCGATGGTTGTTACCACGGTAAGATACACATCACCACTGTGTTCGAGCACCTTGCCCATTCGCTCGCCCGTCTTGCGGTAAACGGCATCGCCGAAATCCACCGAGATAACCCCGAAAAGGTTCGCTTTCATCACCGTTGTGTCTTTCTTGTAAAGCAGTGAAGCGTCTTTCAGAAAAATATTGGTCTTGTATATCTTGTCTTTGCCAAAAGCAAACTCGATTTTGCCATCCTTGAAATCTTTGTAGGCAAAAGGAATCCGGGAACGCCTTTCCACCTGCGCCTGCTGCGCCAACGCAACGTTGCAAGCCCACAACAAAGCAAACAAAAACAACAGAACCTTCTTCATTTCCATACAAGTTTTATAATGCAATATTATGAATTTTCAGCGACATACAGCACGGCAGAAGCCAAATTCAAAGGAATTTGCTAATTTTGCGCTTACAATTTCCAGCCAGCAGATGAAAGATTACATATACAGCGCACAAAAGGAAGAGACCGCCATTCTAGTAGGGCTCACAACCGAAAGGCAAACCGAAAAAAAGACCGAGGAATATCTCGATGAGCTTGAATTTCTTGCCGAAACCGCAGGAGTGAGAACCGTGAAGCGTTTCACACAGAAGATTGTGCAGCCCCACGCCGTTACATACGTGGGTTCGGGCAAGCTCGAGGAAATAGGCAAATACATTAAAAACGAAGCCGAAGAGGGGCGCGAAATCAGTATGGCGATATTCGATGACGAGCTGTCGGCAAAGCAGATACGCAACATCGAGAAGGAACTGCAGGTGAAAATTCTCGACCGCACATCGCTCATTCTCGACATATTCGCCATGAGAGCGCAAACCGCCACCGCCAAAACACAGGTGGAACTTGCGCAATATAAATACATGCTGCCGCGATTGCAAAGAATGTGGACGCACCTTGAACGCCAGGGCGGCGGCTCGGGTTCGGGCGGCGGCAAAGGCTCGGTGGGACTGCGCGGACCGGGCGAGACGCAGCTTGAAATGGACCGCCGAATAATACTCAACCGCATGGCGCTGCTCAAACACCGACTTTCCGAAATCGACAAACAGAAAACCACGCAACGCAGCGGACGCGGAAGAATGATACGTGCAGCACTCGTGGGATACACCAACGTGGGGAAAAGCACAATAATAAACCTGCTTGCAAAAACGGAGGTCTTCGCCGAAAACAAACTGTTTGCCACGCTCGACACCACTGTCAGGAAAGTAGTTATCGAGAACCTGCCTTTCCTGCTGTGCGACACCGTGGGATTTATACGCAAAATACCCACCGACCTTGTTGACTCGTTCAAGAGCACGCTCGACGAGGTGAGAGAGGCAGACCTACTTATTCACGTGGTTGACGTTTCCCACCCCGACTTTGCCGAGCAGATTGACGTGGTTAACAAGACACTCGGGGACTTGGGCTGTGCCGAAAAGCCCACAATACTCGTTTTCAACAAAGTTGACGCTTACAGTTGGGAACAAAAGGAGGAGGACGACCTAACGCCCTCAACCGAAAAGAACATATCACTCGATGAGTTGCAGCGCACATGGATGGCTAAAATGGAAGGCGACTGCATTTTCATTTCCGCGAAACAGCGCACCAACATCGACACATTCAAGCAGATGCTCTACGACAAGGTTAGGTATCTGCACGTGCAAAAATACCCCTACAACGATTTTCTTTACCCAAAATACGATGAAGAATAAACGCCGCCGCAGTCCGTTGGGCTGCGGCGCTACTTTTTCCGTGGCTTACAGCGTCCAGCCTTCAAACCTCACGTTGTAGGCATCGCCATTGTAATTTGCGCCCACTATATACTGCATTGCCGTGGGCGAAAAACGCTCCTCGTAAAAATAGTGGCAATGCCCGCAGAGAATTGCCTTGAGCTGCCGCTGCTCTTTGAGCCACTTAACAAATTCGAGTGTGGGTTTGTCGGCCCTTTGCTGCACACCGCGATTTCGCCATTGCCGGTCCTCGGGCAGGGTTGGGTCTGCTTTATAGGTTGAAGTTACGCTCAGCGGCGCACCTGTAACGTATGCCGCCCCATTGTCGTTGCGCTTCGTGGCATACTCGCAATGTTTGGGGGTATATAGCGGCACGTGGCAAAGCAAAACCACCGGCAATCCCTTCTTCATTTCCTGCTCCACAAGTTCGTGCTGACGCTCGGTAACGCTATAGTAAACGTCGTCAATGGCCACGAAGTTTACCCCGTTAACCACCTTTGAGTAAAATACGAGATTGTTGGGAAACGCCTCCTGCACCGCAGCGTAGCTCCGGCGCTTGTAAGCCTCGTCCTCCTTTGCCTCGCCCACATACTGCGAATACTCGTGGTTGCCCGCCGAAGCTATCACGTTGTCGCCCATTATGTGCGCCGACGCGCAGTCAAGGTTTCTTTCGCTCGTAAAGTCTATGAGGTCGCCGGTGTGTATCAGCACCATGTCGTTCCGTTTGGCATAGTCCACCGCAGCGTCAAGATAGTGTTCCGCGTTCGGGAAGATGCGGCTTCGCGCTGCGGCGAGCTTCATCTTGCGGTCGTTGTCGCGGTTGTCGACAAGAGAAAGATGCGTGTCGGATATGTGGAGTGCAGAAAAAGCCTTCTCGCAATTCAGCTTTATCGTTATGCTCTTTATGTTCAACGGCGCAAGCAAGCGTGGGCGTTTGCTATCGTCAAAGGCGGCAAACAGCTTGGCGGGCATCAAGGGCGCAGCGGCCATGGTTGCGCAAAGCTCCAAGAATTTCCTGCGTTTCATTATTTTGCTATGAAATTAAGTTTTTATGTTGCGAAATTACGCAAAACCACCCTCCCTGCAAAACATTGCACCGCTTTTAGTGTACTATTTTTCCCTACGTGCCGCAGTGGTTTGTTATCTGTGTAGTGCGGTTCATGCGATGGCGTACAGGGCTATGCCATACGCCGCGCAAACTCAAAATATCCTACCATCCGATGATTTGCACCGCCGTAGGGGCGTATGGCATACGCCCGAAGTGCGCAAATTATGCTATGCAGCGGCGGCGGTTTGCGATGTGGTTCATGCGATGGCGTACAGGGCTATGCCATACGCCGCGCAAACTCAAAATATACTACCATCCGATGATTTGCACCGCCGTAGGGGCGTATGGCATACGCCCGAAGTACGCAAATTATGCTATGCAGCGGCGGCGGTTTGCGATGTGGTTCATGCGATGGCGTACAGGGCGTATGCCACACGCCCCTACAAATGGCGCAAAACCATTATCGCGAAAATTACATGGGACATGGGAAAAACTATGTCCCATGTAGGAAAAATTATGTCTGATATAATTCAAACTACATCAGACCTTTTTTCACCATTTACAAATATCTGAAAAACAACAACTTGCAAAGCATTGTTCAAATCAAATATTTCTTTGTTAATCATTACATTGCAAATTTGCGGCAGTTCACGAACCGAGGGCCGGAAACAAAAAAAACCGCGCAACCCGGGACAAACGCCCAAATTGCGCGGCTTATTATGCAGGAGTTGCGCCTTTCGCCGCACAAACACCCTATATCGTTACAGCCGATTTGGCAGCCACATGCAAAATGCCCTGTTTCGCGGCCTTTTTACTTTGTATGCTCCTCAACCCATTTGCGCGCGTTGACAAAAGCCTCGACCCACGGCGTGATTTCGTCGTTCTGGCGGTCAGACGGACTGTATGCGCACTGCCACGGCAGGAAAGCCCTTTCCGGGTGGGGCATCATAGCCACGTGGCGGCCGTCCGCGCTCGCAATTCCGGCGGTGTTGTAGTCGGAACCGTTGGGGTTTGCGGGATATTTGTCGTAGGAGTATTTCATTACGATGTTATACGCACTTTCGGGCTCGGGAAGCGAGAAATGCCCCTCGCCGTGAGCCACCCACAAACCGAGCTTTGAGCCGGACAGTGAGCCGAACATCACGCTATCGTTCTTTTCTATGTCAACGCCAACGAAATTGCTCTCGAACTTGCGGGAATTGTTGTGCAGCAGGTGGGAGCGTTTTTTGTGGTCGGGGGTTATAAGGTTAAGCTCAACCATTAGCTGGCAACCGTTGCAAACACCGAGCGAAAGAGTGTCCTTGCGCGAATAAAAACGGTCGAGTGCTGCCTTTGCCTTGGGATTGTATAGAAAAGCCCCTGCCCAGCCCTTTGCCGAACCGAGCACGTCGCTGTTTGAAAAACCTCCGCAGAAAACAATCATGTTTATATCGTCAAGGGTTTCGCGTCCGCTCACAAGGTCGGTCATCATAACATCCTTAACGTCGAAACCCGCAAGATAAAGCACGTATGCCATCTCTCTTTCGCCGTTCGTACCCTTTTCGCGTATTATCGCGGCACGCACTCCCGAAGGTTTCCTGCGGTCGGCATCTATGCCGAGGCTTGCAAGCGTGCCTTTGAAATGGTGGGGATATTTTATATCGAGGGGAATGTTCTTGTAGTTATCGAAACGCTCCTTGGCGCAGCCGTTGAAACTTTGCTTGGTGTCGAGCCGGTAAGACGTATCATACCATTCGTCGCGAAGCTCGTCAATGTCAAGCTCAAAAGTCTTGCCGTCTTTCTCAAGCTTTATGGTGCGTTCAGCAGAAGGACTTCCGAGCGCAACAAACTGCACGCAGGCATTTGCGAGTGTGGCCTTAACTTCGCCGAGGCTTGAATTTGCCACTTGAAGCACCACTGCGGGATTTTCGGCAAACAGAAGCTTGACCAAATCCTTTTCGGCAAAAGCGTCAAGGGATATGTTCATACCGCCCTTTGTGTTGGAGAAGCACATTTCGAGCAAACAGGTTATGAGACCGCCCGCCGAAACGTCATGCCCCGCAAGCGCAAAACCTTTTTTCTCTATTGTTTGAATAGCGTTGAACACCGCACGGAAATATTGCGCATCGTCCACCTGCGGGGCTTCGCTACCAACCGCACCGAGCGACTGGAAAAACGCCGAACCGCCAAGCTGCAACGCCGACTTGCTGAAAGCTATGTGCAGAAGCGTGGTGTCGCTGTTGTTTACAACAACCGGCGAAGTTATGTTCCTCACATCGCTCACCTCGGCCCCTGCCGAAACAATAACAGTTCCCGGAGATATTATCTTCTCTCCGTCAGGGTACTGCTGTGAAAGCGAAAGCGAGTCTTTTCCCGTAGGCACGTTTATCTTCAAAGCGCAGCAAAAATCGCTCAAAGCCTTCACGGCTTCGTAAAGACGCGCATCCTCGCCCTTTTGCGAGCGACATGGCCACATCCAATTTGCCGAAAGCGAAATTCCGTCAAGGCCCTCCTCTATCGGAGCGAATACAATGTTTGTCAAGGCCTCGGCAACCGACAGGCGCGAACCCGCCGCCGGAGATATAAGTCCGGCCTGCGGCGCATGACCGAGGGCTGTGGCTATACCCTTATGGAAACGGTAATCGAGAGCTACAACACCGCAGTCTGACAAAGGCAATTGAAGTTCGCCCACACACTGCTGGCGCGCTATTTTTCCGGTTACGGAACGGTCAACCTTGTTTGTGAGCCAATCTTTACAAGCCACGGCCTCAAGGTGGAGAACCGTCTTCAAATATTCAAGAAACTTTGCGCTGTCGTATTGTGCATCCTTGTAATGGCGTTCCACAGTCTCGTCTTTCATAACGGTCTTCGGAGAATGCCCGAACATCTGCGCCACGTCAAGGTCGAAAGGCTTCACACCATCGCCCTGCACAAACGAAAAATGCGCATCGCCCGTGGTTTCGCCAACCACATACAGCGGGGCGCGCTCGCGCTCGGCAATTTTCCTTACGTGTTCTATATGTTCCTCGTCAATAAGAAGTCCCATGCGTTCCTGGCTTTCATTGGCAATTATCTCCTTCGACGAAAGCGTGGGGTCGCCTATGGGAAGTTTTGTCATATCAATTTTTCCGCCGCATTCGCCAACAAGCTCGGAAAGGCAGTTAACGTGTCCCGCGCTTCCATGGTCGTGGATTGAAACTACAGGGTTTACGTCCTCCTCGCACAAGGCTCGCACAAGATTGTTGGCGCGTTTCTGCATTTCGGGGTTAGCACGCTGCACGGCGTTAAGCTCTATGCCGCTTGAGTAACGCCCTGTGTCAACCGATGATACCGAGCCGCCGCCAAGGCCTATGCGGTAGTTGTCGCCACCCACAACGACTATCTTGTTTCCTTTCTTTGGTTCTTTTTTGAGGCAGTCGCGCTTTGTGCCGTAACCCACGCCGCCGGCAAGCATTATAACCTTGTCGTAGCCATACTTCTCACCGTTTTCGCGGTGTTCGAAAGTAAGCACCGAACCGGCAATAAGCGGCTGACCGAACTTATTTCCGAAATCCGATGCACCGTTGGAGGCTTTGATAAGTATCTGTTCGGGGGTTTGATAAAGCCATTTTCTAACAGGCAGCACATTCTCCCAGCTTCTGCCGCCCTCAAGGCGCGGATAGGCAGTCATGTAAACCGCCGTTCCCGCTATCGGCCACGAGCCTACGCCGCCACCCATGCGGTCGCGTATCTCACCGCCGGTGCCCGTTGACGCACCGTTGAAAGGCTCCACCGTGGTGGGGAAATTATGTGTCTCGGCTTTCAGCGAAATAACACTCTCAATATCTTTCACCACAAAATAATCGCTCGTGGCATGCTCCTTGGGAGCGAACTGCTCCACCACCGGACCTTGCGCGAAAGCCACATTGTCTTTATAGGCAGATATTATGTGATGCGGATTTTCCTTTGTGGTCTTCTTAATCAGCGCGAAAAGCGATGATGGCATCTCCTTGCCGTTGATTATGAACGTGCCGCCGAAAATCTTATGGCGGCAATGCTCCGAATTAATCTGTGCAAAGCCGAACACTTCACTATCGGTGAGCTTGCGCCCCAACTGCCCTTCAACCTTGTGCAAATACTCTATTTCCTCGGGCGAAAGTGCAAGCCCTTCGCGTTCGTTATATTCCTCTATGTTCCCGATATACTCTATTGGCTCGGGCTTGCGGTCGGTTGTGAACACATCCTGGTCAAGCCCTTTATACATTCTTTGGAGCATGGGGTCGTAGGTGGCGCTTTCGTTTTCAACGGGGAAATACTCCTCTATGCGCTCCACTCCCGCAATGTTCATGTTTTGGGTTATCTCAACCGCATTTGTGCTCCACGGTGTAATCATTTCGCGACGCGGACCAACATAAAAGCCTCCGAGTTTTTCGTCTGCCATGCGCTCGGCACCGCCGAAAAGCCAGCAAAGTTTATCCTCGTCAACCTTGCCAAGACAACCTTTAACTCCGGCGGCAATCACATTCCCGCACGGAACCTTGAAAAATACTATCATATCGAGATGTGTATAGAATACTGTATAATATGGTGCAAAATTAACATTTTAGCCCGACACAGTAAAAACATTCGGGAACTATTCTTACTTCAGAAATATGTGGCTGCACCGCATCGACGGCATTCACTTACACTTATCGGCGTTGCAATCTTTCCTTGGCACAAATTCCGCCACCGCACGCTTAACATCTTGCAACGGCACATTCAGCATACGAAACACATATACAGTTGTCCCTTAAAAACTCCGGTTCAACGGCATGTTCATGCTCATATATGTTGCAAAGGAAGCAGCATATCGCGGATTTTCTTTTAAAGGCCGAAAGAGCGCTTTTGGCGGTGGCGTACAGGGCGTATGCAATGCGCCCATGCAAATGCACAAATTCGAAACGGAAAACTTTCCCCAAACATCGCGAAAATTATATTTGATGTAGAAAAAATTACATGGGACGTAGGAAAAATAATGTCTGATGTAGAAAATCACTCCGCCGCCCGGCAACTCTTTCTTCATACTGCCTGAGAAAATGCTTGAGAATTGGCAAGTCGCACATCGGTATGATTGCCGAATAAGTAAGGTGCATCACCGACCGTGTTAACAATAAAAATCTGCAAGCTTTATGCATGTAAAGATACAAAAGCCTGCAAACTTGCGCAATGTATTATTATCGTTGATAATCAAACAAAAGGTTTCATTTTAAGGGCGGCTATATAGGGCAGATTACCCCCACATTACCGGACAGGCGTTCCATGCCAATAAGACACCCGATGTTCTTTTTGAGGCCACCAAAACTATTTGGAAAAGTTGAAGCATCGGATGCGGCTTGCTACTTCCCGCCTTTGAATGCATCAAAAGTCTCGCTGCCGTCTTCGCCGTACCTCCCATCCTTAGCCTCGAAAATCACACTCGGCTCAATCACTTCCACCGTGTGCCAAGCACCTTTCGGTATTTGGCAACCGTATTTCGCTTGAGCAGGGCAGAGATGAATGCGTTGCACTTCACGATACTCTGCCTTACGAGCAACGTCCTGTGCATCCATACTCTGCTGAAAGTCCTCAGAGGAAGGCTTATCATACGAAACGACTTTCTCGTAAATCACTTCGTCCATCTTTCCACACAGACAGATAACCGTTTCCGTACTGTCAGGATGCCGATGGATAGGCACTTGTGTTCCCGGCAACAAAGCGTTAAGCATGCGCTGACTGTTGTCTGCCGGCGATGTGCGCAGGTCGAAGTTCTGACGCAAACGAGGATTAACAACAGCTTGCTCAAAAAGCTTACCTAAAAGGTCTTTGTCAAATTCCATGGTTCATTCATTATTAGGCAGGTGATGTGCCTTTCTTGGCACAAACAAATATTTGCAGAATTGCCAAATGGCAGATATTAATCTTCTCATCGTTCTGTAACAATAACCTTGAATGTTTGGAAAATAAGTTTGATATCATACCCAAACGAGCAGTTCTTCACATACTCCAAGTACAGCTTTATTTTCTCCTGCATAATCACATGAATATAGTAATCCTCCGGGTCGTCAGCTTTCTCCATCAGTTCATTCTCATTGCGGAACTTAATACTTGCAGGGTCGGTGATTCCTGGACGAACATCTAACACGTGCATCTGTTCGGGTGTCCAGTAATTCACATAGTGGCGCACCTCCGGGCGAGGACCAACCAAACTCATATCTCCAACAAACACGTTTATAAGTTGAGGAAGTTCATCAAACTTATATTTACGGATATAATATCCAGAACGTGTCACACGAGGATCACGACCACCAATGGTCACTAATGAACCTTTATCTGCTCCTACACGCATGGAACGGAACTTGAATATTCGGAAATCCTTGTTTCCACGTCCCACACGCACTTGTCTATAAAATACAGGACCTTTAGAATCCATTTTAATCCAAATAGCCAATATCAAAAACAATGGACTTAAAACAATTAATCCACAACCGGAAGCAAATATGTCAAATAATCTTTTCATACTTTTGGGGTAAAAAAAAACCTGAAGATGAAGATATATCTTTATCTTCATCTTCAGGCCTATGATAATTAATGATTAAAGTTCAGATACAATCTCTACAAAATTCTCTATTACATATTCCAAATCCTCATCCGTCATCTTAGTATTCAACGGCAGAGTGATTTCATTGACAAACATATTATATGCATTAGGGAAATCCTTGATGTCAAAGCCCAACTTCTTATAGGCAGTCATCATTGGCAGCGGTTTGTAGTGAACGTTGGTAGCAATTCCACGCTCCGCCATCTTCTCAATCACCTTGTTTGTTTCCTCACGAGTTCTGCCCAACAGACGTACCAAGTATAAGTGTCCAGACGATGTATGCTCCTCACCATAATGATTCAGCACGGCCACGTTCAAAGGTTTCAAAGCCTCATCATAACGCTCAATCATATTGCGTCTACGCTCCAGCATACCCTTATAACGCTGCATCTGTACCAGCCCGATAGCAGCAACAACATCTGTCATGTTACACTTATACCAAGTGCCGATGATGTCATACTCCCAAGCACCGAGCTTTGTCTTTGCCAATGCGTCCTTGTTCTGACCATGCAGGCTCAATAGCTGCGCCTTACGATAGAGATTTTCGTTCCATGTTTCACCTTCAATTTCAGGTACTCCACTAAATATGTTGTCTGCATTGTTATCCAACTCTTTCACCACCTTTTCATTGCCAAAAGGCAAGTTCCATGACAAAGCACCACCCTCAGCAGTAGTAAAGTTCTTCACTGCATGGAAAGAGAAAGACGAGAAGTCGGCAATAGCTCCCACCATCTTTCCTTTACGCGAAGCACCAAAGGCATGAGCAGCATCACAGCAAATAGCAATACGGCCAAGTTTCTTCTGCAAATCGGTTTTAGGAGTAAAGATGTCTTTCGTGCTTTCCACGATGCTAAACAGTCTGTCGTAGCCGCAAGGAATACCGGCCAAATCAACAGGAATGATAGCCTTGGTATTAGGAGTGATAGCCCTTTCAACAGCGTCGTAATCCATTTCAAGACAATCTTTCTGCACATCAACAAACACAAGTTTAGCACCCACATGTTCTACGATAGAAGCACTTGCTGTATAGGTATAAGCAGGCACAATGATCTCGTCGCCATCACCAATGCCCAACAATCTCAGAGCCATTTCACCGCAAGCTGTCTGCGAGTTAAGGCATACGGCCTTATCCACTCCAACAAACTCAGCCACTTCTTTCTCTAATTTCTTTGTGCGCGGTCCGGTTGTTATCCACCCGGACAAAATAGCATCACGCACCTCTGCAGCCTCTGCCTCCGTCATGTCTGGCGGAGAAAAAGGCACATTACGCAATTTCATTGTCATAATATGAATATGTTTTTGTTGATTGTTAAAAACAAAAAATCAATCGTATTCTCTTCTCATCAATAAGCCGTAAACAAACTGCCACACATAGCCAATGGTGCTATAGCGTGCCACGTCCTTGAATTTCCATGAATACCTGAATGCGTTGCCAATAACATGCAACCGCTCATACCATTGTCCTTTGCCACGATTATAAATTGAAGAATCGTCGAACAAGGCACTCTCTATTGTTCGTTCAGCAAACTCACTGTTTGCAAAGATTGATTTGTCATGTAGTTCTACACCAAGATATTTCACGGCAATGGTATTCAAGACATCAGCAAACCCGTCCAGTCTAAATCGCTTGCATAATGAATAAAACTCACTCCATTCCACTTTGTCTTGATTAGCTTTTATCCAGCAAGCCCAGTCTACAAAATGCCGAAGATTGATGCCCTCCACCAAGAAATGCGTTAACGAGTGATAAAGCAGAAATAAGCCTTCTGCTTTTACAGGCAATACATACATATTGGTTCCATCAAGTCTTTCAAGCTGGCTTCCATCCCCTATAGTCTCAACCATATATTGGTGCAAAGCCTTATCCGTACCACCACGGCGGGCAGATGTAAAGAATTGATGGTTCTCTATGGTCATGTTCTTATAAAATATATGCGAATGCTTATACCAGCCATCACCAACTGTCAGATTATTCTTTTTGGCTATCTCATTACCTTGTATATAAGCACAGTTTCCATCAGCACCAATCAAATAACAATCTAAGTCTCCAAACTCCCTATGTTCCGGTATCGGATAATAACGGCTATGAGCCAATCCTTTGAAAACAATTGTCTTTATGCCATGTCGTTTCCACAGTTCCACAACATCCTTTGCCAAAACCACATGCTGCGCAATCTTCTTTTCCACAAATAAAGTCTGCACATACCATTGTATCATAGTAGTGCGATCGGGGAAACAAGTTCTGTCTGCAATCCTCTGCTTCAGCAGCTCCAAAGCCTCATACGCCAATCCGATTACGCCTTGCTTCTTAGCAAGCCTTGCCACATAATGCCATTCAACTTTATTTATATTATCAAATGCCTGTCCGTTTATGGCTACTCGCAGCAACTGCATTAATGCGAAAGCGGAATTGTCAACAGAGGTTTTATTGTTCATATTTCTTCACATACCACATTTTCTTCCAGCCATTTCCCACCACATTCATCAACATCCAAAATGTAGCCATCAATGGGTTCATCTCTTCTGCCACATGAAACAAAGGATAATGTGCCCAAATGCGTTTCCACAAAGGCTTGGGAGTAATGCTCACCTTACGTCGGCGATACCTTGCCAAGTTCTCTTTCAGCAAATAGCAAGGAGCCTTACTCACCACTTTCAGCCAAAGAGCGGTATCGTTATTCTTACGAACATCCTTAATCTGCACCAATCCAATCCGTTCTCTGTCGTACATCACAGCCAAGCATCCCGGCCAACAGCACATAAACATAGCCAACTTGCTTACTTTCTTGATACCCGACACATACACACCCAAGTCCTTGCCGTCCTCACTCATCTCAGTATATTCATGATAAGAGAATGCATAACCATTCTCCACCATAAACTTCAGTTGTTTCTCCAACTTCTGCGGATGCCACAAGTCATCCGAATCAAGAAAGGCAATCCACCTGCCCTTTGCCCTGCGCAAAGCATTGTTGCGGGTTATTGCAGCGCCGGAGTTCTTGGGATTGCATTCATACTTAATGCGCTTGTCAGCCTCCATAAACGGCTTAACAACATCCAACGTATTGTCCTTAGAGCAATCGTCCTGAATTAGAAGCTCCCAGTTTTGGTAAGTCTGCGCCTGAACACTCCTTATAGTCTCGGCTATGAAGTTGGCACACGCCCAAGTGGGAGTGATGATAGACACCAATCCGTAGTCTTGCATAATAAAAGATACTTGAGGATAAACACCATGCTACCGCACAGGCACTAAAAGCCCATACGATGACACACAATCAATAAATAAAAATCAGTTGAAAAATTAACGAAAAAGTTCCCCACCGCAGTATCGCCCTGCGCACGCCGCCACTCGGGTGGGGGAAAAGATTTTATTCTGCCAGTAAGTAAATTCTTATACTATGGCAAAGAAGCCAAGAAAAAGTCTTCTTTGGATAAGACAAGCTGCACTCGGCAATTTGAAAGCAAGCTTGCGTTGCGCTCGTTGGCATTGCCTTTGTCACTTGTTGTATTGTGTCAGCGAGACCATCACAAGTCAATCAAAAGTAAAGAAACGGACACGACTCCGTAACTGTTGAAAAAATGAATCTTTGATTATCCCAACTTCCATTACAGCGTGTTCAAACCATCCCTTACACAGAAGTTCAATCCCACCTTCACAATTTCCTTGCCCTTCAGCTTGAAAGCATCGGAATATCGATTAGCAGCTATTTGCTGCAAAGCCTCATCCGCGCTTTTATTGAACTTCAGCTCCATGACGTAGATGATGTCGGTGGTCTCCAGCGTAATGTCAATCCGTCCCTTGGCTGTATGCTGTTCCACACCAATGTTATAGTCCGTGAGCAAGGCAAAGATTACATAGAGCATCTGCTGATAGTGCCCCTCGTAATGGGCATTGTCGCAAAAGGGCACAGTCTCCATGAAGTCTGCCAATAGTTGCAGGGCCGCATTCATTTCGCCTTTTCGCATCAGTAACGACATCTTCGCAATGACCACTTCGCCCTGCTCCGTGTCGTCACCCAAATAGTTGGGCAACAGACGCTCAAAGAGTCCTACCTTGATTTCCTTATTAGGAATATCAAGCGTATAAAGGTCCATTTCCTCATCATACCCTTTGATTGTAGTATAGCCGCTCTAGTACATAAGAGGTGTCAATGACTTCAATTGTTCCGTAGGCGCATCAAAAGCAGAAACCTTGGCCTGTGTCGGCTTCAAATTGCTTGGCAACAGGCCATATTTCCTCATCAACTGAATAAGATAGGTAGGTGTACCGGAAGCAAACCAAAAGTCTCCCAGCTGTTGTTTGGCAAAGCAATTGAGCAAACTATAAGGATTGAACACGTCGGGCGAAGGCCAACAAAAATGATAACCATCATAGTTTTCGACCAACTTTTGAATGGTCTCCTCGCGGCTTAACTGTAATTTATTGGCAAGGGCGTTGATGTCATCGCTCATCTGGGCGAGCAACTCTTCCTTTGTAATACCACAAACTCCTGCATAGGGTTTGTCCATGCTTACATTGGCGATGTTGTTCAGCTCGCTGAAGATGCTAAGCTGTGAGAACTTGGTGATGCCCGTCAGGAACACAAAACGGAGCATGGCCTCGCAACCTTTCAGGGGACTGTAGAAATTACGCATCGTGTTGCGGAGCGATTCCAAGCGTCCTGACTCATGCACCACGTCAAGCAACGGCGCGTCATACTCATCCACAAGCACCACCACCTGCTTGCCGGTCAGCCTATAGACACGCTCCACCAAGTCGGTAAACCGGTTGTTCACGCCATTTCTGCGCCCGGTAATGCCAAAAGCCTTCTCATTGTCCTCAAGCTGATAACCCAGATATTCCGTCAGCTGGCCATCGTCCATGTGCCTACCCAAACTCATGTCGAAGTGAAGCACAGGATAAGCCGTCCACTCCTTCTCCAGACCCACAATGGCAAGACCGTCAAAGAGATTCTTCTTCCCTGCAAAATAACTCTGAAAAGTGGACACGAGCAACGACTTGCCGAAACGACGCGGGCGACTCAAGAAAAAGTATTTGCCATCCGTATGCGTCATACGATAGACATACTCCGTCTTGTCGATATAGACATAATCGTGCTTGCGAATCTCCTCAAACGTCTGTATTCCTATTGGGTATAATCTCCTTGCCATCGTTTTGCCGTCATTTAGAATAGGTGTGTAAATGTACAACTATTATTTACCTCCAGCAAATGTATGACAAGAATTAGCACAAAGTGGACATTCGCTGCTTTTCAAGTATGTCACATTTCACCTCTTGCCATGGCCCCCATATCGAGCATCGCCCTAACCCGTCGCGCACGAATCGTTTTGCGGAACGGGTAAAGCATACACACAGCCATGCCCAGCCACCATTTATATGTAATGCGCAGCCTGCAATAAGCCTTGCGGAACTTGAACTTTTCTATCAGAAACGGTTGAATGTTTGAATGATTTGTAATGGAGCGCGCACCGTCACTCACATATCCCAACTTCCGTTCCTCCAAATAATAACGATTCATCTCATAGATAAGACCATAATACGCATATAACTTCTGATATTTCGGAATGGCCTTCATGGTGCGATATTTACAACACTCATCAGTAACGGCATTCATGCAAAACGCCACCAAATTGCCGGTTGTAATATCTATCGCGCCCCAATATTCATTCTCCACAGCATTCCTGATGCGAGCTTCAAACTGCTCCCTTGTGGGTGGTTCGGCCTTTACATGATAGTTATCGCAAGCCGCAACATAAACCTCATATCCGTTATCCGACAAATACGCTGCCGAAATCCTCTCCACCCGCATCGTTTTGAAACATTTCCTCACTTGGTTGCGCATCTTTGCCGATAGTTCGTCCATGCCACCAAACGAATCTTTTATCACAAACCAGAACGAGGTTTTCTCCTTGCAGTCAAAATCGAAAGTTTCTCTTACACCCCCCCTATTTAGCAGCTCAACACATTGATAATGAGTGAGTTTTTCCGACTTGGAAGGATCTCCTGCAAATACCCAGGCACCTTTGTACAATTTATAGTTTTGCATTATTATATGTTTTATGTGCTTGTTGCATATCAGCACTCGCCACTTTGCATGGCACACCTTATTTGTTATTTGCTGCTCCTGACTGCGGCATGCAGGGCGTATGCCATACAATCACCGCCAAGCCCGAACCGGACTCTCTTCCCAAACACCCCGAAAACCACATCGGATGTAGGAAAAACTACGTCTGTTGTAGAAAAAATTATATCTGATATAATTCAAACTACATCAGACTTTTTTTACCAACTTGTAAGCACATGAAAAACAACCCGTTAGAGCGAATGCCGTTTTGCGGTTATTTTATTGTAAATCTGCATTTTAAGTTTTTATTGGAAATAAGCCACCACTCATGTCATTAACATTCAACGAATTTCCTTTTGATTACATATTATCAGGCAACGCTGTGAAAAGAGGCCATTCGATGAACATCTTAGAGCATTAATAACTATACAAAAGTTTTTGTTTTCATTTATTGTCCAATATACCCCTTAACCTGTACCCTCGCTTTGCTTACAGAATAATCCTTGCTTCTCTCATATGCCCTGATAGCCATGCGGGAGCGGAGTGTCCCGTTTGTCAATAACACCTTGATTGCATCAACGTATGCCACCGGATTGAATGTTTCGCAAAGGAACCCGTTGTCGCCATTCGAAACAAACTCGTTATTGTATTTCCAATCGGAAGCAATGATAGGTAGCGAGGCTGAAAGTGCCTCAACCATGATGCCCGGACATCCCTCACCATCATAATGCGATGGGAAGACAAGGGCATCGTATTGCTTCAAAGTAGGAATCACTTCATCGGGTTGGAGTACCCCTCTGTATTCATACATCGCGATTCCGCTCAAATGACGATCAAAGTAACTATCGGTTTTCTGACCATAGAAATCTATTTTCACATATCCGTCAAGACCACCTTCGGAAAGGAGTTTCGAGACTTCCACCAGCGTATCCAGCCCTTTTGATTTTTCAACACGCGACACATAACACATTTTTACACTTTCACCCCCCCCGAAAATTTGTTTTTTCAAACAAGGGGGAGCAAAATCCATGCGTTTTGCAAGCGCGTTTGCTTTCATTTTATTTAACAGCTCCCTGTCTGTCTCCAGCAATATCACTTTTTTAATCATCTGCTGCAGCCCATTTTCAAAAGGAACAATGTAACCGCTTTTTCCATCATCAACAAACTCATGCGAATGCTTCCACTCTGTTACAATTACAGGAATACCGGAAATATATGCATCAACCACAGATCCCGGAAGCCCTTCCGTATAGAAATGAGTGGGCAAAAGCATCACATCATAACGACTGAGGGTTTCGTGTATTTCTGACGGCTGCAGAGGTCCCCGATATTCCACGAATGCATACTTCTCCACATTCCGTTCAAAATACTCCCTATCCTCATCGGCCAATGGTCCGAAAAAGGTTATTGAATACTTGTCTTTCAAACCTTTTTCAACAATATAGTCTGCCAATAAAAAAACCCAATCAATCCCTTTCTGTTTCATGATACGAGCCATAAAGACTATTCTTAACTTATCCGACTCAGTTGTTCGAGGATTGAATTCAAAAAATCTGAAATTAGGGAAAATATCCACATTGTCAAATTGATAATATTCTTCCAATTCACTCTTCAACCTTTTTGTTTCAGCATGAATGCCTGCTATGCGACCAAGCATCAGCCTATGCACGGGAAGATGAGTCAAGAACTCTCTTAACCATCCTCCTACCACAAAATAGTGTATCTTATAGCCAAATATCTTTGATAGTATAAATATGAGAGGGAAGAAAACCCTCAGGTTATTATGTGCAGGGAGATAGAACAATGTTTTGCAGCGCATCACCATCCAGAACATATGAAAGACCGATAGTTTATTGCGCCTTAGGCACTGTGTGTCGAAATACTCGACCTTTTGCTTCCCCAACTGCTCTTCCGCCAAACGACAGACATCTCTTGTCTTTACCGTCTGCCCGTCCAACTGGTTTGTCTCGTAACCAAAATAGCCCAAGACCAAAAGTTTTTTCATTTCTATACTTTTATTCCACAAAATTATTCACATACTCCTCCGTAGCCCAATCCCTATGCTTGATAATGCACGGATTGCCAAATACCACGGAGTGTGAGGGTACATCCACATTTACAAAACTATTGGGAGCTATCAGCACATCATCGCCAATGGTTATTTTTCCCACAATGGCAGCGTTGATGCCAATCCAAACTCTATCGCCAATTGTTGGACAACCTTTTCGAGGACCTCTATTCGCTTGCCCTATTACAACACCCTTATGTATGTTGCAGTTGCGACCTATCCTCGCCCTGCTGTTGATGGTGATATTATATGCATGGCCTATATATACCCCCCCCCATTTGGTTATTTGCTGTTATTTCCAGCCCTCTTCTATTTGCCCATATACGGAACAAGACTTTATACAGAAGCCGCATTGGCAGAAAAGAAACCACAGATGCTTTACGATAAAGAGAATGAAAGATTCTAAGATAAACTTCCGGTTTGCCACCATAGCGTGAAAGGTCTGCCCGGTATAATTCTTTAAAAGTGCTCATAATTACAGATTCTCTATTAGTTCAATATAGATTTATATAACTGAACATATTTTTCGGCACATATCTCCATGCTATAAGGAACAAAAGACTCTTTAGCTTTTTGGCTCATAAGCTTCAGCTTATCCTCGTCAGAGTCCAAGAAACGTTTCATTGCCTCATAGTATGCAGCCTCTGTAGCATCAGTGCTTAAAAAGCCATTGTCGCTATCAACTACAACATTAGGTATTCCCCCCACAGGAGTACATATAGGAATTGTTCCAACAGCTAAAGCCTCTAATAGCGAAATTGGCATGCCCTCAAATGATGAAGACAGTGCAAATGCATCAGCAACTTTCAGATATTCCAATGGATTATGACGTTCGCCTAATATGTGGGCACAAGGCGGCTTCAGCTTTCTAACTTCATTCACTATCTCTGTATTTTCTGTAGAACCAATAAAAAGCAAAGTAAAATCATAGCCTTCACGATACAAGCGCGAAGCAACACGAGCCATCATTGGGATGTTCTTTGCCAATTGAAAGCGTGCCAATTGAACAACCACTTTTGTTCCACTTGACTTCTTGAAACCATCCACCTCATGTTTCACATCATCAGACACAACGATTGTCGCGTCCACCATTCGTCCATTACTTATAAGAGGTGCATCAAACCCATAAAAATTGACAAAGCTATTATGAGATTCTGGGGAAATCGTAACGGGGTGTACAAATCCATACTTGAATGCAAACTTTCTTAGCTCAACTTCTAATTTTCCACTCACCTCTAGATGCGCTTCACTATGTACCGTATGAACACCTTTTGCTATGAATATTTGTGGTAATATAGTATATTGCAATGAATTAATATGAGAATGAACAATATCAGGTTTTTCTCTTCTGATGACATTATAGACTTGCCAAAAACATTTAAAAGAAAAGCCTATGCTTTTATGGATAGAAATAAGTTTAACACCTTTTTCTATATCCGATTTATAGAAACCATATTTCCCTTCTAGGTCATAAAATGTTAATAATATGACATCATGCCCCATTTTTACCAACTCATTGGACAAGTCAACAACAAAACGTTCTGCACCACCTGAACCAAGATGAGGAATTACTTGAACTATTTTCATATCAATACTTTTTTACCACCATTTATACATTGGATAAATTAATTCATAGAAAGCATACATTCCGATAAGCATTATAGCTATCCTATCCCTTCTATTTACATCATGATGTTGCATATAATACGAATAGACAACAATGAGCGGAAATGTAGATGCATGAAGGAACCGGGAAGATATAAAAGAAGAAACACCTTGTCCATAAAACATAAAGCTTATATACATCAAAATATAGCCATATTTTACCAGGAATATCACAGCTTTATTGATGCTCTCTTTTTGTTTTAGCATGAATTTTATGACAAGATACAACATCAGTAATTGTCCTGAGAAATTCAAAATATCAAATGCAATACCAAAAAAGTTCTGCTCACTATGCAGCTTGCTTATATAGTTTTCCGCCAAGTTCTCTGTTCCCGCAGCAAGCATATTCATACTCATAATATAATTAGTAATAAGAATTGTGGCTCCATAAAAAAAAGGGAACAAAACTATGGACATATTTAATACTTTAGAATTAAACGGCATGAACATTGCAACCGGTATCATAAACAAAAAAGCAGGCATACTTTCGTGAAAGTAAATAGAAATAAAAAGCACAGAAATAGCTAGTACTCTCTTGAATATATTTGTCTTGTCATCGAACACAAATGTTAATGCAAATACAATTACGCAAAATCCCAAAGCACCTCTTGTAACAGAGAATTGATGCCAAAAGAAAATAGGCATCAACAATCCTGCATAAGAAGCATATATGCCTAACTTTTTCAAAGACAGAATCATTAGCAATGCTGCACTTCCCCATATAGAAAATCTCCATATGTAATAATTATCTGGTAGTTTTTGTGCTATCCAAAAGTATATAGGCTCAGCCAAAGATTCTGAATTATAATGCTTCATCATATCGTAATGAAACTGATAATGATAGAAGTCTGCTTCAGCATAGGAATACGTTGCAAAAAGCGCAAGTAACAAATAAACAAACAGATAATTTCCATTCCCCCTTACGTTCCCTATATACAATGACTTGTATTTCCAAACAGCAACAAAAAACAATAGTAAGTTAAACAATATGGCTTGCCCATTGTAGTCAAAGTTATAGTCCCAAATATTCATCGTATATCATTTCATCATTTTCACCAAAGGCATACAAAGTCTGTAACCTCCCATTGCAGAAATAAAACAAACAAAACGTAATGTAAAACTATACTTACGAGAAAGAACTATGTACTTGACATACCTTTTAAAATTATACTTAAAATATTCTGAATTAAACGCCTTAGTTCGCATGGCACGTTTCATTACAAAAATTACAGTCGCCTTATACATAGCTTTTTGCACAATCTGTTCTGATGACAATAACGACTCCAATGTATGTAACATCTTTAGATCTTCCATAGATCTCATAACAGAGATGGTTTTTGACTGACTATCTGCAGATGTAATCATATAATGATAAAAGGCTTTTCCGATATAACTTATCTTAGGTCTACACATTAAAACTTGTACACACCATATTAAATCTTCACAACAATTTATTCCTTTCGGGAAATTTACTTTTCTGCTGTAACAAGCTCGCCTTACGAGCTTGTTACAGCAACTACCATGTAGTTGCTGGAATAGTTCATTCAATACGACTTTACTGTCAAGATTTACAGGCTGTTGCTTTATATATTTTTGAGTAACACCTTCGTTTGTATAGTAATCGCAAATTACCATATCAGCATCATCTTCCTTTGCTTTAGCATACAACTCTTGCAACATTTCGGGTTCGACCCAATCATCCGGATCCACATGAATTGTATATTCACCGATGGCCTCTTCCTGCCCCTTTTGCCTGGCGGAGCTTACCCCACCATTTTTCTTGTGAAACACCCTTATGCGTTTGTCATTCCGTGCATATCCATCACAAATTTCACCACTATTGTCAGGAGAACCATCGTCAATCAAAAGCAGTTCCCAGTCGGTGAATGTCTGGGAAAGAATGCTGTCCACACAACGATTGATATATTTTTCTGCTTTATATACAGGTACTATTATCGATATCATTCTTCTATTTCCATTTCTTCTTCAAAAGCCATAAAATGTAGAGCATTTTATATAGAGTTGATTTAAAATTATTTCCACAAATTAAAGCTGTCAATCCCTTATGTACAAAATTTAACGAATCAGTTTTCTCGTTTATGTAAGCTTCGTTTATTTCAAAGAATAGCGAGACCACTTGTGCTTTACTCAATAACCGCGAACAATACGCCAGCTCTTTTGTCGCACGCTTAGCAGGATATAGCAATTCCTTTGAGAACCCTATTTTTTTAAAATGCTCAATAAAAAGGATTTGTGAATGCAAGCCTTGCTTTGTCGTTTTTCTCACTATGCTATTGTTGTTAATTATCTGGTCATAGTGATAAAAGGCCTTTGGCAAGTAAACACACTTTATAGGATACATCAACAATGAGCAGACGACATACAAATCTTCCCAGCGAATTATATTATTAGGAAATCTCACATTATATCTGCTGTAACAAGCTCGTCTAATGAGCTTGTTCCAGCAACTGCCATGCAGTTGCTGGAACATCAGTTGCCTTAATATTATTTGAGTGTTGCAAGCCTTAGGTTTCTGCCTGCAAATTTCCCCCCCCCCATTTATATTCAGAAATATAATCGCAAATAACCATGTCCGCATCACATTCCATTGCTTTATCATACAATTCTCGCAACATTTCGGGCTCCACCCAATCATCCGGATCCACATGAATTGTATATTCACCTTTTGCTTCATCTATACCTCTCTGCCGAGCAGAACTAACCCCTCCATTTTCTTTGTGAAACACTCTGACTCGGTTATCACTCCGTGCATACTCATCGCATATATTGCCGCTCCTATCGGGCGAGCCATCATCAATCAAAAGTAATTCCCAATCCGTAAATGTTTGAGCGAGAATGCTGTCTATGCATCGTTTAATATATTTCTCGGCTTTGTAAATTGGGACTATAATACTTACCTTCGGACTATTCATAAATTTCGTCTCAACCATGATTTTGATTCAAATTGCGATTTATTTCTAGCATCATTTACAACTTTCCAATCTATTTTTTTACAATCATCAGGAAATGATCCATTAATCATTCTATCATTTATGCCAAAAGCATCAAGTAACGACACAAATCTACTGTTCCCTCGTTTCTCGTTTCCAAAAACATAAAAGTCTTTGTTGAATATTATAGAAAAGACTGTTCCATGAAACGAGTCCGTTATCACAAAAGCTGTATCCCTAAAATATGACAGCCAAGATTCAATAGTATCCCCTTCACCAACTGCGCCATCAGCACCTTTTATAATATATGGCAATCCTTTTCGTTCTGCCAATTCCTTTATATAATTTATCTTCTTAGCATTTTCATCGAGGATATAAGCAAAAACAAAAGGTTTGCGTCTAGAGATTCCTTGGCACAACAAAGAATAATCATCTGGACTAAGAAGCAATGTGGGGTCTAAAACCTGGACTGCTTTTACTCCTAAATATTTCTTGCACAATGTTACGCCTGATTTCTCACGTACAGAGACGCCGTCAAACAATTTTGCTAGATTTGCACATCTATTTGTTTGCTCTAAAGTAAACTCCCATTTGTCTGTACCGAAAGACGCAGCATAAGCTACGCGCTTAATTTCCATTTCTACAGCAAAGCCCAAAAAACTATCTTCTATGCGACAATTATACATAGGACGCCACACCTGATCACTCCCTACGATCAATGCATCAAATGCATATTTTTTGATTGTTTTTCGCTCTATTCTTTTTGTTCTTGGCTGTGTCGTTTGTATGTATTTGCAAACAAAACGTCTCAACGGCTTTTCCACGCGATTTCTCTGGTAGGGAGTGCCTATAAAATGTGATTCGCGCCCTAGTATTTTAAGGACCACCACGCGCCATGCATGATCTGCCCAATCAAGCCAATCGTATTTGCTGTAATCTATCGTCCAAACGTCATGCCCCATACGCTTCAACACTGTCTGCAAGGCATAATTTTGCAGTATGCCTCCATAATTAGTCCTTAAAGGTTGGGTTATTATTCCTATTTTCATTTTAGTTTTATCTCTATATTATACCTTTTCCATCCATCATCCTTACTCCTAAAACACACATATACAATTTGGGAATGTCCGGGTATGGTTATTTGTGAATTTGCTTTCTGCATTAACGTTGTCTCATCGTTTGCTTTTTCTAATTTACCCCCCCCGTTTTTGTATTTTATAACTCTTTTTATTAAAGCCTTAAGTCTGTTCACAACGATATAGACTTTCTTTTTGAATGTGGGCCTTGTGCAATCGTCTATTAACGATATTAGGCTTTCATTGCCCAATCTTAAGAAGAATTCTTCGCGCTTAGGATGCTTATTTGGGGAGCGGTAGCACGCCGGATTTAGAGGTTTTATGCGTTCGTAAGTCGTCTCTGCCACATCCAACCGCGTAAAATTAAGTGCGCCACTTCCTCTATCTGTATTAACAAATACCAGGCTCGTTCCCTTGTCATCATCCATATTTGGGAAAACCGTATTGATGCCCCAAAAGTCTGCTATGGTTACATCACTCAAGCTGCTGCATCCTTTCGCTTTGCAGGCATAACACGAAGGGCGCAGAATAATATCTTGTAAGAACGCCTTCATAAAGTGGTTCTGCGGAAAAGGCGACAACATTGATATTGTCTTATCATTTTCATTGTATCTGAGGTTAAAATTGAAATTCTTCCATCCTTTCTCCTTGTTTCGGAACTCCACATTACTTATACGCTTTCCCTCCTTTACTACCTCATCTAAATACATACTCCAAACTTTCGGGCTTGGCACGCCATGGCATATGAAATCAACGGTAAGAAGATTGTCATATAACTTGCGCAAATATTTATGTAAGCCGGCTACTTGACATGGGGTGCCGGAGAAAAGCACTTTCCGTCCCCCTGCAAGAAACCGCTTGGTATTTTTATAGGCATTGGCAATGCGAGCCTGTACGTACTTTGAACCCATGAACGCTTCTACGCCTTTCATGTCTTCTGCATAGTCGATAATTACCTGCCAGTTTTCGTCAAAACGTGCCCCAAATACTACTCCGCCTTCCTCTATGGTCTTCTCTGCCAACAGGTAAAATATTCCTCCGGATGAACTTTTCATCCGTACTTTCTCGTTCTTGTTGACGGCTGCCAAAACGCGCAAGGGCTCGCGCTCTCCGTATGGCTGCAACTCATTGCACACTTCTTCGCAAAGTCCACAATTCACGCAAGTATCCCTATCTACTTTAGGATAAATGAAACCTTCATTGTCTTCCACCATTGATATACATTGCTTAGGACATATTGAGGCACAGGCACTACAACCACAACAATTCTCTTTGTTCACAATCTGTATCATACCTTTTATCTCTTACGTAAGATTAATTTTGCAACAGGTGCAGCCAATAGTTTTTTTTCTTCACTGTTCATACACAACTTCCAAAAACAAACGCCATATGTGATTGTAAACAGCGCCCCGAAAGCAAAAAAACCAACCACTGATTCAACTGCGAAAGCTCCGGTAGAAGTAACAAGCAAGCCAACTATAACGAGTGCGACAGGCACAGTGCTCATCTTTGCTATTTCCCTCCAAAACCTAAGCACATCCAAATGCTGTTTTCGTTGGTAATAAATGTTCATAATGATTACTTGCCCTACTAGCAAAGCTATACTCGTTGAAAAGGCGCACCCATATCCGCCAAATGGTTTTGCCAACAACACTGATAAAACAAGACTTGCAAGCGCAATTAATATGTAAAGCAACGAGCGGAACTTCATTTGATTACGAGCCTGCAATATCGTTATACCCAAATTTTGTATCAATGGAACGGTTAACGGAACAAAGAACATCAAGCTGATATAATAGGCATCTTCGTATCCCTTTCCTGCCCATAGTTGTATAAACGGTCTGCCAAACACAATAAAAGCAGAAAGTATAAATGACATCACAATATATTGCAAGCGCCCTGTGCGAATAAACAGATTTGATATTTCCCCCTCATTGTTTTCTTTCGCTACCATAGCCGTAACCTTTGGCAAAAACACTGCCGATATAGCCGTAGAAAACATCATATACATATTCTGTAGTTGTATGGCCACCGCATAAACGGCTATCGCCACAGCTCCACGATATATGCCCAATACAAATTGTCCCGTACTCCAATAAATGCGATCCATTATCGCATTAAGGAATATCCAAAAGCTATAAACAGATACTTCTCTTAGAAATCCCCACTTAAAGCGACCAAAACGCACTTTTATGGAAAGCCGATGCTTGCAATACCACCAGTTAATAATCAGTGTCGCTACATTAAATATTGTTGTGACAACCACCATAGCCACGGCTTTATAACCTATAACCAACAATAGAACCATCACTACAGGATTCAATACTGAACGAATTATGCTAACCAAGCGCTGAAACATGAACCGTTCGTATGCTGTCATAATACTCCCCCAAATACTCATAGGGAAAGTAAAGGCAAGATTAAATGTCATCAACCACAGCATTATCCGTGTGCGCTCCACCTCGACTTCAGTCATCGAACGAGAAAATAAGTTCTCTACATTCAATGCCAACACACTACCCGCTATCATTGCAATTACGCCTATGCCAACGTACAAGACAAGGAACATTCCGAACATTTCCTCCTGTTCTCTTTCTTTTCCCTCGGCACGAAACTTAGCTGTATAGCGGACAATAGCATTGCCGAAGCCCAAATCCAGAACTGTAAGATAAGCTATGATAGAAGCCGCCAATGAATATAGTCCGTACTCAGATTGTCCTAGCATTCTCAACATATAAGGGGTGTATACCAACCCCACCAACATGTTGAGACATATTGAGACATAGTTAAGTACTGCTCCCGCTTTTAGTTGATTCATAAATAGAAATTACATTTATTGAATATCTTATCTGAAAGAATTACATCAAACACCTTATTCTTATTCACAACCTAATTAGCATTAATAATTTTCATATCCGGAAATCGCAAAGTACATCTTGCCATTAATCTCTTCTAAAAATATCACGTGTATAAACTTTCTCTTCTACATCTTTCAGACAGTCATCAAAGCGATTGGCAATAATAGCCTTGCTTTGTGCCTTAAACTCATCAAGATTGTTTACCACCTTGCTGCCAAAGAATGTGGTTCCGTCTTCAAGCGTTGGTTCGTAGATGATAACCTCTGCGCCCTTTGCTTTGATGCGTTTCATTATGCCTTGGATTGCGCTCTGACGGAAATTAT
>ERZ808252.650-NODE-650-length-31683-cov-13.459656_pt1 | contig 31683 bp, 27 predicted proteins | sample MGYA00521242_ERZ808252 | MGnify/ENA primary metagenome ERZ808252 (study PRJEB31516, sample SAMN03275581) | gut metagenome | biome: mammalia-associated habitat; material: feces | host: Papio cynocephalus | place: Kenya | collected 2012-08-07 ...
GTCCAATGAAAAAGCAAAAGAAATAGCCAAGGAACTTGCAAAAGACATGGCTAAGGATATTGCTCAAGATATGGCTAAGAACATGGCTCAAGATATGGCCAAGGACTTAGCTAGGAACATGGTCAAAGATACTGCACAAAGCATAGCTAATGACATTGCAAATCAGAAAGTTATTGAAACTGCGCAAAAAATGCTTAAAGAAAATATAGGAACACCAGAGCAAATTTCAATGGTTACAAGTATTCCGCTTGAAAAAGTTTTGGAGCTTAAAAAGAAAATACAATAGGATTAAAGTTTTATTCCTGCGCTCAATGTGAATGATGTTCCCGGCGCAGGATAGCCGTCAACATGGACATACTGGAAGTCAAAAACATTTTGCCACAAGAACTGCGCATAAAATTTTTCCCCTGTCCAAGAAAGTCCTGTGTCCAAATTAAAACAATCCGGCACATAAAGAGTATTGCTGTTGCTTGTATATTTTTTTGAATTATAGGAAAAAACAGTCGTCCAGACAAAGCTATTAAAAAACGAATATTTTTCCGTTAAAGAAAAAGTATGAACAGGAGTGTACATTATTTGATTTCCTTCTGTTCCGCCGCCTGAAGTCAAGATTGCCTTGCAAAAAGTATAGCTTGCAGAAAACTCCAAGTTGCCAAAAATCTCTTTAGTAGAAAAATAAAAATCCGCGCCCCAGTTAACAGATGAACCCCAGTTGTCCGGCGACCAGGAACCGCTTGAATCGCTCACCCATCCGATTTTGTCCCTATAAAAAATCAAGAAAGGCTTTACAGAAAATCCGAATTTTTGCGAGTAAGAAAGTCCTGTGTAAAACGAATACGCGCTTTCACTTTTTAAATCCGGGTTTCCAATTCCGCCATCACCTGAATAATAAAGCTGCTGAAACACAGGATTTGTTATGTTTTTTGAAGCCTTAAAGAAAAACGCAAAATTTTTTAAGTTCCGTTCTGCGCAAAAACTGTAAAGCAAACTCAATGTATTTGAAGGCTCAAAGTAATCAAAAGGAAGCGATAAAGAAAAGTTCCAGCCAAAATATTCAAACTTCAAAGACGGAGAAAAAAATGCAGAAAAAAACGAATGTGAATAAGTTGCATTTTCTTTGCCGGAAGAAATTTCATCAGAAAAATCATAAGAGCAAAGCGCGTAAAATTCCAAAAAGTCCAAGACAGAACTTTCCGCCTGAAAAGAAAAATTGCTTACTTTGTATTCGTTTCCCAAATCTGAAAAGCGGGCATGCTTTGTGTAGTCAAGGTCTGAATATTTGTACGACGGCAGAACTTTTAAATTCCAATTTTCAAATGGAATAAAAACAGGAAATGCAAAAACAAGCAAAAGGTCTTTTTGCTTTTCTTCTGTAAAATATGCGCCGCCAGTTTTTCCGCAGTTGGAATCGGAATAGCTTGCATAGCTTGAAAATCCAAATGAAGCTCCGGGAAATTTCTGCGTGGCAAATTCCGCAAAAAGCGAGTTGTTAAAAAGAGTGCGTTCGTAGCCTGAATAATTTTTCTTGTAGCCTGAATACGAATCGCTAAAATCTGGCTTGTAAGTTGCATCCAGCGAACGGTAGCCAAAGTGATTTTTCTTATGGGAAACATTGAAGGCTTCATGCACAAAAAGAGATGAGCCGTTTTCAAAAACAATGGGAACAGAAAATTCAGCCCTTGCCGCAGGACTGTCATTCAAAGAAGAAAGATAGCTTTGGCTTTTTAGTTCCGCATTCACACGAATCTTGCTAAAGTTACAGGAAACTGTGGTTATGTAAATTGCAACAGAGCCATTTTGCGCGGCAGGATTTACTTTTATGGATTTTACAGTTGCAAAGTCCAAGGTGGAAAAATCAAACTTGCCGGTATTTGGATCGTTCACAAGAACATTGTTTATGTAAACTTTTATTGAAGAATTCCAATAGCCGTGAAATGTAAGCTCATTGTTTCCTTTTTTAAATGCAAAGCCCGCGCTTTCCAAAGCCTGTTCTGCAGAAGAAAAAGAAGACAAAGCATCTTCGTCCAGCACGATAAGCTCTGGATTTTTTGCGCGGTGAATTGTTGTTGTAATGCCCGGAAGTTCCAGTTCCTGAGCAAATGAACAAAAAGAAACAACTAAGGCAAAAAGAAAAGCAATAAGATTTTTCATATCAATGGCATCTTCGAGTTACCCATAATACTTTTGAAAGAAACTCGATTGAAGATGAAAATTTATTTTACTTTAGAAAAAACATTTTTAGTTGAAACAATAACTGAAGAAACTGCACGACCAGTTTTATCTGCTCCAGATGAAGAAGCTGTCCAGTTACTTGTGCTAAAACAATCAGTATTGTTAAAGCCAAACTTTTCAACAGCATCATCAAGAGAGGTTATATTATTATATGCACCAGTTGCTTCATAAGCTGCTTCAATATAAATCTTTGTATCACTAAACACAGAATCTTTATTTACAGAAGTTGGAATTTCACCATCTTTTGTAAGGAACTGAAATTTTACGCCATACCAGCAACCAACAGTTGGGCTTTCATACGGTGAATATTTTGCCTGAAAAAGAATTACACCAGAATGCTTATCCAATTCGCTATCAGAAATTCCGTCAGAAGAATCTGCGTCTGAGAGAAGATTGTAAACAACATAAACTTTGTTTGAATCTTTTAAACTAAGATATTTTTTATCTTTATCATAAGTATTAGGATTTGTAATATAATCAGAATTTTCAGTTAACCCATCAACAGAATCAAGAGACGAACATGAACTTGCCGTAGCATAAACAATTGAAGGACGCAAAATAAAAGCAATCTCAGCTCCATAATCGCTATATGCAGTTGTGGAATATACTCCGCTGACGGGGTCGTCAGCGGAAAGCTCGACGGGGTCGTCAGCGGAAAGCTCGACGGGGTAAATAGAGTAATGAATAATTTCATCGTCATCATCAGATTTACAGCCTGCAAAAGAAACTGCTACAAGTGCAGACATCAAAAGCGCGGTCAATGACAACCAAGCGCGGCTAAAATTAAATTTTGTGTTTTTCATAAAAACTCCATTGCGTTTAAATTTTACAGTTCACTGCGGAACTGTGTAAGAGGAATTATTGCCTTGTAAAATTAGCTGGCTTTGTAAAACCATTCATAATAGAATAATCATAACCAGCTGGAAGCTCTTCATTAGAATATTCTTTTGGCGCTCTAATTTTTATATAAGCAAAATTATTATTTGTATACCACCAAATATTGAAAGCATAATTTTGTGTTCCATCAGAAAGCAAATACGCATACGATAGAGGTTCACCATTTTTCCCATCAGTCCACTTAATGCCATTCTTTATCTGATAAATTTTTCCATCATAAATAATAGAACTCTTTGTTACTACAACTTCAATATTTCCGTTGCTATACGTTCCCTCCTGCACATAGACATCGCCAGCTTTTGGCTTATCTTTCAGTGCAAGATAAATATCATAACTTTCCAAAGACAATTCCGTTGTGTCTTTTAATGGATAGACATAAGAACTTTCTATAGAAGTTATTGAATTTGTAGAATACCACCAATAATCTTCAATTTTGTCTTCTGGAATTGTATAGCTAGGAATGTGGCTTTTTATTTCAGCCCAAATCCAAGTTTTTGCAACATCAGAATCTTCTTTATAAGCACCTATCCACTCTCCTCTTTCCACAGTCCAATATTCCAAGCTACTATCTTTTGACTGAACAGGCACTCCAAAATAGAAGTTAAAGACGTAGTGCATTTTTGTTTCCGTAGGACCGTTAAATGTGTCATCCATATCCAAAACAGCATCCAAAGCTTCCGCAGGGCTATCGTACCAATTAGAAGACCACTTAACATTCCATCCCCCCCCCGAAATATTAGTAAGGGTACAATGATTCCAGAAAAGACCTTGCTTTGTTACAAAAGGCTCGTTTCCTGTTATGCCGGGACTTATTGAGCCTGCCGCGTCTTTTTGAGAAGTGTGAGCCAAAAGCAAATCATAAGTTTTTGTTTTTTCATCGTATTCCGTGGCAAGAACATTGGCAAACCAGTAATGGTTAATATCTTGAGCAATGCTAAGCTTTGCGCCAATTTGCAGTTTCCAGCCGTTGCTTAGAGTATATTCACCTGCTAAATTTGAAAGGTAATCAGCTTTTAGGGCAGGAAGATTATCTTTATAAAACCTAGCAGGCTCAACACCTTCTATTTTATCCATTCCTGTAAGATCAAAAAAATCACATTCAAAATGAACTTTATTATATTCATCTATATATATAGAAACGTTGGAAGTTTGTCCTATTTCACGGATATTTTCAGACCAAATAACTTTTGCAGAAACAACTTTAGTACCATTTCCTGTAAGCTGAATCCATTTTGTTGTTTTTATGCCGTCTGGCATATAGTTTAAATAAAGAATTTGATTATATTCAAGAAAATCAAGTCTCGAATCAAAAGCAAACCACACAGTATTTGCAATTTCTTCATAAAGCAAGGCTCTTTCGCTGTTTGAATTTGAAGAATTATTATCTGAATCGCCTACGCTGTTCATGCACGAGGCAAAAAGAAAGGAAATTAAAAAAAAGGCAAAACACGCCTTTATGAACTTCATTTAGATATCCCCCTAAACGAAAAAAAAGAGTTAAGAGAAGTCCGGATTTTACGGTGGTGGGTCCTCAGCTGAATTCCACAGCATATTCTCTTGCATTTATATAGAAATAAATGCGCTTAAACAGATTCCTCAGGTCAATCCGGGGAATGACAATATTACAGCCAGCCTGTCATCTTCGGGCATTGACCCGAAGCTCTTTCTTTACAGAATGTGGCTTACATAGAATCCGCAAGACCAAGCATTGCGTGTTTTTCCGTCGAATGCTTTTCTGTTTTCCAAGTTCAAGTTAAGATCAAAGTCTGTTTTCTTAGAAAACTTGTACTTTACAGAAGGACGGATTGTAAAGATGTGTCCGCCGTTCCAGTCGTCATCGTCCCAGTCCTTGTCTTTAGAACCGAATGCAAGAGAACCATAAGCATTGAACTGGAAGTCCTTGTTAATAGGAACAATAAGAGCAGCTCCAGCATACCAAGCGAATGTGTAATCGTCATTTTCAAAGAAGTTCAAGCCGGCTTCCGGACGCAAAGAAAGCTTTGAGTTAGGAACAGAGAAAGTAATCGCGCCTCCAATTCCGTAAGCCTCGTCATCCTTTTCTTTTGTAAACAAAGAATCCATTGCAAGATAAACTTCAAGCAAAAAGTTTTTTGCACCGATTGTTGAGCCAGCGTAGAAGTTTGCGGCATCTTCAAATGCGCCTTCCATTGCAGCACCAATGCTTATCCAGTTTACAGGAGCAAACTTTACACCAAAGTTTACAGCAGGATCATCTGTATTAAATCCGTTAGGAATAGCAGCTCCAGCTTCAAAGTTCATTTTTCCTTTTGAAACATATCTTACGCCAAGACCTCTTCTTGCATAGGAATTTGAATAAGGAATGAATCCTACAACGTCCGCAGTGCCAGGAGCATCTACTTTGAACTTGTAGTAGCCTGCGCAGTCAGATGAAGTTGAGCTTGGATAGAACGAGCCTGAGCGGTCATCGTAGGCTGTGCTGAATCCGCCCTGTCTTACGTGAGCGTTAGGTCCCCAAACCCAGTCGCCGTATCCCGGAGCAGGTCCGACTTTCCAGTTGAGTTTTGTTCCCATGCCAAAGTCAAAGTTGCGGTTAATATGATAAACAAAGTTCAAATAAAAAGCGTCAGTAATTGTGTTGTTTGAATTAACTGAGTTATCTCTACCTTCTGCATTTGTGTTACGGCTATTGCGTCCGTAGTGAAGAGCAAGCGGGTTATAATTTGTTGTTCCAATTTCAAAGTTGTCAACATCACCGCCGTTTTCATAGTTTGCCAATGCGCCCATGTTGAGCATTCCGTCCATCGTGAACTTGCCCTGATCAAATCTTGCCTGAAAAATATCAGTAAAACCATAGAACATTGTGTCGCCGTCAAACGGGTTTCCAAATCCAGTCCACAAAGTGTTCTTAATCTGCGCTCTTTCCAAAACCTGCGCGCTAGCAGCCGCTCCAATAAAAAGTGCAGCTGCAATTCCCAAAACAACCTTTTTCACTTAAAGCCTCCAAAAGTTAAAAAAGAAAAGTGTTATAAACAAAGTAGCAAAATATTAGTTACTGATTTTACAGAGAAAACACAAAAAAATCAAATGGCACAGCAGATTATTTTAGAAACCTTGCAGTTTTTGAAAAAAATCGTATATAAAGTTAATAGTTCATTCAATTATTCATGGAGGATTTATGCAAAAATCGATTCAAGCAGCACTTCTTTTTATGCAGGCGGCACTTTTAGTTTCATGCGCTTCTATGCCAGGCAAACCGGACTCAAAAATCACTGCGGAAAACAACAAAGCCGAAAAAGCCATTCCTATAAACAATCCGCTTCCAAAAGGAACTCTTGAGCTTATAGACGGATTTGAAGAAGAGAACTTTTGGTATACCCTGGGCGAAACAAAAAGCGACGACTATTCAACAGACACAGACACCACGGAAGAATGGAGCACGCAAGGGGACTTATGTGCGCAATGGAGCTTTGCAAAAATTCCGCAAAATGCAAAAGCTTCGTTTGCAATAGAAAATCTTGTTCAAAAAGACTGGTCAAGCGCAAAAGTCTTGATTGCAGACATAAACAACACTTGCCAAAATCCGCTTGTAATTCTTTTGGAAACTCAAGGCGGACCACATCACATAATTTCAAGAACACAAGAAATTCTTCTTGGCATAGGCGAAAATATAAATGTCTACTTTGACCTGCTCCATGAAATAACAGATGAAAACGGCAATCAAATTTCCGCCATAACAGAAAAAGACGACATAAGAAGCATTTCTTTTCAAATAAAAGGTAAAAGTTTTTCAGGGTCAGTCTTTGTTGACAACATAAATCTCGTTTACTAATTGTCAGACGGAATCATAAGGACAACTGGACGAGACTCCTGCGCAACTATTCCGTAGCCAGTTGCCCTGCATGGCTGCAAAATATATTTTTTTTGCGGCGAATTGCTTTCTTCCAAAGACAATTTATAAACTCCAGAAAAGCGCGCGTTGTTTTCAGAATCAGAACGGAACTGAACAAAAGAAGAGCCTTCGTTTTCAAAGCAAGTGTAGCTTCCTGTTTCCAAAAAGCCTTCAGCTTCCATTGAATATTTTCCGTCTTGAAGCTTCACTGTAGAACCATCTGGAATTTTCCATGTGCCGTCTTTTTTAAAAGCTTCAGAAACGCTAGCTGACTTTGAAGAAGCCTTCTGCAAAAACATATTCTTTCCGATTTTTTTATAGTTTCCGTCCCACACCGCATTTTCACTTATAAGCATTCTAACATCATCTTGAATTCTTATATGAATTTCCTCTGTGCTTTTTAAGCTTATGTCGATTCTGCGCTGAAGATTTTCAATTTCCTGATTTATAGTTGAAAGATAAATTCCGTTGCGCCGGATATTGCTGTGAGCCCATTTGTAGACTTCTTCTGTATCGTCCTTGAAAAAAATAATCTCGCGGGAATCATAGTCAAAAAAAACATAACGCAAGTTTCCGTTCGCTTCTGTCATATACCAAAGTCCGCTCAAAAATTTTGCAAACGTCGCAACAGTTCCATCCTGAATCTTCGCAAGCCCTTTTGCCGCAATCCTGCTTCCTGCAACACGGACAGTTCTTGTTTTTACATAGCTGTTCTCTGAATGCTTCCATTCATATTGAATCTGAAGCTGGTCTGCGCTGCCCGGCCGCTCTGAGTCCGAAGTATAAACCCAGATTGGAAAACTTGCGCCATTTGCCTTTGAACGTTCGTAGGCATCGTATCGGTCAAGCTGCTGAATAAAAATCGTTCCATCTCCGCGCAAATCGGCAATCTTTATAAGCGAAAAATTTCCGCCTGCGTTTGAAATAAAAAACGCCTGAAGAATTGAGTCCCCATTATCTGCAAATCCCTGATAAACCAAAGCCGTTCTGTGCTCGCCTGTCAAATCCATTCCGGTGTAAGAAAAAGTCTGCGCCTGAGAAATTTCTGTGGCAATAACAGCTTTTCGTTCGTAAACAGTTCTCTGCGGATTATAAAGTCCCACCAAAATCGCAAGATACGGACTGTCCATTGTTCTGATTACATTCACCTGGTCATCAAAGCCATCTCCGTCAAAATCCATGCTCACAATGCCAATCAAAGTTTCGTTGTCATTAAGCGGAATAAGAGAAACAAGCGCGTTATCCTCTTCCATTGAAGAAAACGCTGAATTCTTTTTTTCTTCTGCGGAACTTGACATCGGCACAACAACAGAAGCTGAAGTTTTATTTTTATCTGGCTTATAGAAATAATTCTTTGCAATAAACGCGACAGCTACCGCCGCAACAATCACAATAAAAAGAGCAAGTGTAACTTTTTTCTGCATATAAAAATAATACAAGAGTTGGAAATGATTTTCAAGGCAAAACAAATTTCAACACAGGGCAAACGCATTATAAATAATTTAAGTAAAGTTTGCGCGAAGGAACGGTTCCTTGGGCAAAAAACACTCTGATTGTTGCGGCCGCGTGAGCGGGCAATTCTATAGTTACTTTGCAACAATCAGCGTGTAGCGCATTATTGCGCAATTTTGAACCACGAAACCGTGTCTGGAAGCCAGTTTTATGCTGAATACATTTATAACGCATTTACCCTGAATTTCAACAGGACTGAAACAAAAAAAGGCTGCCCGATTTATGGACAGCCAGAAAAAGCTAAATGCTTTCTATTTTATTTTTTTGGAAAAAGTTTTTTAAAGTCAACAAGAACAAGACTTGAATCTCTTGCGCTGTCAATGTCTGTGATTTTTCCAAGCTTCTTGTAGAATTCTATAAGAGGCTCGGTTTCTTTTCTGTAAACTTCAAGACGGTGAGTTATAGACTCAAGCTTGTCGTCTTCGCGTGTAAAAAGCTCTCCGCCACATTTGTCGCATTTGCCTTCAACCTTTGGAGGCATAAATTTAACATTGTAGTTTGCCTTGCAGTTCTTGCATACACGGCGATTTGAAAGGCGCGCAATAATCAAGTCGTTGTCAACTTCAAAGTTAACAACCTTTACATCGATTCCAAGCTTTTCAAATGCTTCTGCCTGAGGAATTGTGCGTGGAAATCCGTCCAAAATAAAGCCGTTCTTGCAGTCATCTTTCTTGAGTCTGTCCTCTACAATTTCAAGAACAACTTCATCGCTTACAAGTCCGCCGGAATCAAGAATTGCCTTTACTTTTTTTCCAAGCTCTGTCTGGTTTTTGATGTTCTCGCGGAAAATATCTCCTGTTGAAATCTGAGGGATTCCGTATTCTTCAGAAACCTGAGCCGCCAAAGTTCCTTTTCCTGCTCCCGGTGGTCCTAAAAAAATAAAATTCATCTGTTTTGCTCCCATAAAATTTTAGCGTGCTTTTATAAAAACACCGCATGATATTATAAATCAGAATTGCCAAATTCTCAACCAAATTTAACAATGTAGTTTTTCTTTTTTCCGCGGCGAAGAACAATCACTTTTCCTTCAATTGCAAGCTGGCTTGTTACAGGCATATTTTCGTCCGTGAATTTTTCGCCATTTAAGGTTATTGAGCCTGCCGCAAGAAATTCTCTTGCCTCGCGTTTGCTTGAAGCGATTTTATTGTTTACAAGCACATCAATCAGTTTTTCACCTTCTGAAATTGAAACAGTCGGAACATCCTTAAATCCAATTTCAATGTCCTTTAAGCTAAGAGACTTCACATTGCCAGAAAAAAGGGAACTGCTTATGTTCACGGCTTTTTCGAATTCTGCTGCTCCGTGCAAATCAGTGATAATTTCACGTGCCAAAGCCTTGTGCGCCTCGCGAAGCTCTGGGTGCTCCTTATTTTTTGCTTCAAGCTCTTCAATCTGCTCTTTTGAAAGGAAAGTAAAAATCTTAAGGTAGTCAACAACCATTGAATCGTCAACATTCACAAGATACTGATAAAGCTCATAGCTCGAAGTTTTATTCAAGTCAAGCCACAATGCATTTCCCGCGCTTTTTCCAAATTTATTTCCGTACTTGTCCAAAACAAGCGGCATTGTAAATCCGTAGGCTTCCTTGCCTTCAATTTTGCGGATAAGCTCAAGACCTGTTGTTATATTTCCCCACTGATCCGCGCCTTCGGCCTGAAGAATGCAGTTTTTATTTCTGTAAAGCCACAAAAAGTCATAGCCTTGCAGAAGCGTGTAGGAAAATTCCGCAAAAGTAATTCCTGTTTCCAGACGGCGTGAAATTATATCTTTTGAAAGCATATAGCTTACGTTTATGTATTTTCCAATGTCGCGCAAAAACTCAAGGAAAGTATAATCTTTTGTCCAGTCATAGTTGTTTACAATTTCCGCCTTTCCTTCAAAAATCCTGTCAACCTGGCTTTTTATTCCCGCAAGATTTTTTTCAAGAGTTTCATGGCTGATTATTTCACGTTCTGCTGTAGGACGAGGATCGCCAATAAGACCTGTAGAGCCGCCCACCAAAAGAATCGGATGATGACCTGCACGCGCAAGACGCTTCGCTGTTACCAAAGACGAATAATGCCCCAAGTGAAGGCTGTCTGCTGTAGGGTCTGTTCCCCAGTAAAATGTGATTTTTTCATTGTTAAGCTTGTCTGCAATGTCTTCCCCGGCAACATCTTTAACAAGTCCGCGCCACTGAAGCTCCTCAAAAAATGTCATTTCCTACTCCAAGTTAAATGAATACTGATTTTTATATGTTTCAAAAGACTATCACTTTTTCCTATGAGTTTCTAGTAAAAATGCATAAAAAAAGCTCCTGCGTAAAAACAGGAGCAAACGGTTCCTACGGGAATCGAACCCGTCTTTCGACCTTGAGAGGGTCACGTCCTAGCCGATAGACGAAGGAACCTAAACAAAAAAAGCCAGACTAGCAGTCCAGCTTATATTCCCCAAGGAGGATTCGAACCCCCACAGTGAGAACCAGAATCTCAAGTGCTACCATTACACAATCGGGGAATGCAATGTGCATATAAAATACAAGGTCATAAAAAAAAAGTCAATAGCAAAACATTGTTTTTATTGATTTTTTTTAGCCATTGAAGATTTTGTTTATTTGACAAATTGTAATACATCGATTACATTGTATTACAGAGAGGTATAATTATGGCAATGACCGCAACCGCAACTTTTAGAACAACACCAGAACTTAAAAGCAGAATGGACTTTCTTGCAAAAGAAACCCACAGACCAACAAGTTTCTATTACAACCTTCTGCTTGAAGATTATCTTGAAGATTTGGAGGACATATATCTTTCTGAAAAAATCCTTGAAGACATAAAAAGCGGAAAAGAAAAGACAATTCCAGCTGAAGAAGTATATAAGGAACTTGGAATTTGAAAATAGAATATACATCAAGTGCAAAAAAGGAACTTAAAAAACTTGACAGGCAAATTCAAATAAAGATAAAAAATTATCTTAATGAAATTGCAAGCCTTGAAAATCCTCGCTCACGAGGAAAAGCACTTGTAGGAAATTTATCGCATTTATGGCGATATAGAGTCGCAGACTACAGATTAATTTGCGACATTCAAGATGAAAAAATTCTTGTTACAGTTTTACGTATTGGACATAGAAAAGAAATCTACAAAAGCTAAGAAAAATTTATTCTGTTGTGCAGTGCTCAACGCTTCCCTGCCCGGCTGTTTTTCCGTTTTTAAGCATTTCTTCCATTGTGTGCCAGCCAAGAACTGCGCACTTTACGCGTGCAGGCATTTTACTGATATTTTTAAGACTTGCAGCTTCATCAAGTTCTTCCAAAGCACTGTCATCTTCAATCTTGCCGTAAATCATGTCCATAAAAAGTGAAGCAAGGCGCAAGGCTTCATTCTTTGGCTTTCCAATTACGTCATCAAGCATCATGTCCACAGAAGCCTGGCTTACAGCGCATCCAGAGCCGTTAAAGCTTCCTTCTGAAATTATTCCGTTATCATCAATTTTAAGCTGAAGATAAATATTGTCTCCGCAGCTAGGGTTCACGCCTTGCAAAGTGAATGTAGGATTTTCCATAACGCCCTTGTGAGTCGGGTTCAAATTATGCTCGTTAAGAATTTCCTGATAAAGCGATTTCAAATCCATATAAATACCTCAGTTTTTAATTGCCTTTATTCTTTAAATCCCATCCAGCGGCGGACAAGCTTTAGTTTTTCAAGAAAAATTTCAACTTCTTGCTGTGTGTTGTAAAAGTAGCAGCTTGCGCGCGCAGTTGAGCCTACACCAAGTTTCTGCATCAAAGGTTGCGCGCAATGATGTCCTGCCCGAACCGCAATCTTTTCTGTATCAAGAATAGAAGCAATATCATGCGGATGCACACCATCAATCGTAAAAGTAACAATTCCGCAGTGCTTTTTGTAGTCGTCGTTTCCGATTATATGAAGATATGGAATTTTTTTCATTCCCTCAATCATGGTCTGAGCAAGAGAGTCATCATTTTTTTCTATATTATCAAGTCCGATTCCCTGAATGTACTCAATAGCCTTTGCAAGAGCAACTGCACCGCCGGCATTTACAGTTCCAGCTTCAAATTTATGCGGAACTTCTGCAAAAGTCGCAGTTTCGCGGGTAACATATTCAATCATTTCTCCGCCGCGCAAAAAAGGTGGAAGTTTTTCAAGCAACTGTTTTTTACCATAAAGAGCGCCAATTCCCATAGGAGCACAAAGCTTATGCCCCGAAAAAGCAAAAAAGTCCGCGTCCAATGCCTGCACATCGATTTTTTTATGAGGCGCGCTCTGAGCTCCATCCACAACAACGTAAGCTCCCTTTCCGCCGTTCCCAACTTTATGAGCATAGCTTGCGATTTTTTCTATAGGATTTGTTATTCCAAAGACATTGCTAACCTGCGCAACCGCAACAATTTTTGTCTTGGAATTTATTTTAGCTTTTATTTCCTGCTCCGAAATTTCTGCGGAAGAATCGCACTCAAGCCACACAAGTTTCGCGCCTTTTGCATTGCAGACCATCTGCCACGGAAGAATATTCGAATGATGCTCCATGCAGCTTACAACAATTTCGTCCCCAGCCTGAACTTCAGAAAGACCAAGAGTGTATGCAACAAGATTCAGGCTTTCAGAAGCATTGCGTGTAAAAATAATTTCCGCAGGCTCGCTAGCATTAAGGAATTTTGCAACAGAAGATCTTGCGTTTTCATAGTCATCAGTTGCCCTTATGCTCAAAGCGTAAAGTCCGCGCAAAGGATTGGCGTTGTTTTTTCTGTAAAAGTCAGCTTCCGCCTGAATTACACATTCCGGCCTATGAGTTGTAGCCGCGCTGTCCAAGTAAATAAGCCCTTCGTTTTCTGGCTGGCTGAATATCTTAAAATCGCTGCGTATTTCTTGTGCACTGAACATAGTTTCCTCGTTATATAATCGCTTCAACAAAAGAATTGATTTCTTCCACAAGGCTTTCATCAGGAATAAACCGTGAAACCTTTGAAACCTTTGCCTTTGTCAAAAGCTCTCTCGCAGTCTTTTCGTCAACTCCGCGGCTCTGCATATAGAAAAGTTTTTCCATGTCAACTTTGCCAATAGAACATCCATGGCGACCTTCAACAGCTTCTTCATCGCAAAGAATAACAGGAAGGCTTTTGTTCACAACATTCGGGCTAAGCAAAAGAACATCCTCCTGCTCGTCTCCCACAGAATCCGCGCAGCCTTTCTTAAAGTCGATTGTGCCTCTCCAAGTTTTTTTAGCGTTTTCAAGCAAAACTCCGTCCACAGAAAAACGACTTTCACTGCATTTGCCTGTCTGAAGCGCAACCTGGTTCATATCAAGGAAAGACTCTCCTTTTACAACATAAGCTGCTCTTCCCAAGAAACGGCTCTTATACCCTTCAAGGCTGTTAAAAGTTCCGCTGAACGTTTTGTTTGCGCCAAGCTCAAGCTCTGTGATTTCTATAGCCGCATTGTCCTTGCACTTTGAGCCAATTGAATTAAAATGCACAACGTTTTTTCCAAGCAAGTTCACGCAGCAAATATGCACGTGCGAATTTTCCTGTGCAAGAACACGGATTCTAACTCCAAGTTGAGCATTCAAAATGTCCGATTCACTTTTATAGACAAAAATATAAGAAGCCTGCGCGTTTTCCTTTGCCTGGATTACAATATCGCAAACAGAAGCTTCGTTTTCCTGCGCAAAAAACTCAATTTTTTGAACCTGATTTTTGGATTCCGCCGTAAAAAGCAAAGTTTTTATTCCGTTTTTCTGCAAAAGAGAATCAAACTTATTATCAAAGCCTTCTCCAAGCCCGGTTTTTATTGAATCATATAAAGCAGAATTTTCAATTTCTTTTGCGCCGGAAATTGAGACGCAAGACTTAAATTTACTGCTAAACTCAAGGCGAGCCCTATTTATATTCAGAAAATTCCAAGTGAGGCTCGGAAACTGATTTACGTCTATTTCAAAATTTTCCATTCACTAGCCCCTTACATGCTGCCTTTCATTTCAAGCTGAATCAAATTGTTCATTTCAACTGCATACTCAAGCGGAAGCTCCTTGCTTACAGGATTCGCAAAGCCTGAAACAATCATCGCCCTTGCATCTTCCTCGCTGATTCCGCGGCTCATAAGATAAAAAATCGCCTTGTTGGAAATACGGCCAATCTTTGCCTCGTGCCCGATGTCGCAGTCATCTGTCATTACATTCATTGCAGGAACTGTGTCGCTGCGGCTTTCGTCATCAAGCATAAGCGAAGAACAGTCAACGCTCGCCTTTGAGTTTTTTGCGCCTTTGTTCACGACAATTGAACTTCTGTAAGTGCAGGCTCCGCCGCCTTTTGAAATTGACTTAGTGTTTATTACAGTCGAAGTGTTTTTTCCAATGTGAACCATCTTTGCGCCGGTATCAAGATTCTGACCTTTTCCCGCGAAAGTGATTCCTGTAAATTCAACGCTTGAATTGTCACCCTTTAAAATTGTAGTCGGATACAAATATGAAATGTGGCTTCCAAAACTGCCGGAAACCCATTCCATGCGTCCGTTTTCTTCAACGATGGCGCGTTTTGTATTCAGGTTGTACATATTCTTTGACCAGTTTTCAATTGTTGAATAACGAAGCCGGGCATTTTTCTTTACATAAAGCTCAACGCAGCCGGCATGAAGATTCGCAACATTGTACTTTGGAGCGGAACAGCCTTCAATAAAATGCAAGTCTGCGCCCTCATCCACAATAATCAACGTATGCTCAAACTGGCCAGCACCTGCCGCATTCAGTCTGAAATATGACTGCAAAGGAATTTTCACTTTTACATTTTTTGGAACATAGACAAAGCTTCCGCCGCTCCAGACTGCACCGTGAAGAGCCGCAAATTTATGGTCAGACGGAGGAACAAGGTGCATAAAATACTCCTTTACCATTTTGCCCCATTCTTCGCTTTTTAAAGCCGACTCAAAATCAGTGTAGATTACGCCCTGCTCCGCAACTTCCTTTATAACATTGTGGTAAACAACTTCGCTGTCGTACTGCGCTCCCACTCCGGCAAGGCTTTCACGCTCCGCTTCTGGAATTCCAAGCTTTTCAAAAGTATCTTTTATATCTTTTGGAACATCAGCCCACTTTGCAGCCATTTCAGTCTTAGGCTTTACGTAAGTTACGATTTTTTGAATGTCCAAATCGCGGATGTCAGGTCCCCAGTCAGGCTCATTTATCTCATTGAACAAATGAAGGCTTTTTAAGCGGAACTCTTTCATCCATTCAGGGTCGTTTTTTTCCTCGCTTAGCTTCTGGACAATTGAATCGTCAAGACCTGCGCGTATTTTATAAAAGTCCCTGTCGCTTTCCTCGTAGCGAAAATCATAAAGAGAACGGTCAATATCTGAAACTTTTGTTTTTTCTTCGCCCATAAAAAATTTTCCTGATTAAAGTCCGCCGTTGGCAGCGTTCATCTTTACAGCGTCCATTGCAGCTTTTGCAGCTGCGGCAAGCTGTTCCTTGCGCTCGGCATCTTTTATTTCCTGCGGAATAAAGCCGTCAAAGCCTTCCTCGTTTATCTTCTGAACAAGGCTTCCGTCCCCGGTATGAACAAGCCGGCCTTTTACAATGATATGAGTTTTGTCCACGGAAAGATTTTCAAGAATTCTAGTTGAATGGGTTATTACAATCAAAGAGCCGCCGGAAGCTTCCATATATTTTTTTATTCCCTCGGAAACAATGCGGCAGGCATCAACATCAAGCCCGGAATCCGTTTCGTCAAGAATGGCAAGCTTAGGCTTAAGCATTAAAAGCTGAAGAATTTCGCTCTTCTTTTTTTCCCCTCCGCTGAATCCAACATTCAAATCGCGGGAAGCATAGCTGTGATCCATTTTTAGAAGATCCATGTTTTTTTCAAGTTCGCGGCTGAACTGCATGAGCTTTACTTTCTGGCCTGTAACCTGCTGCATTGACGAGCGGATAAACGATTCAAGCGAAACGCCCGGAACTTCAAGCGGCTCCTGAAAGCTAAGGAAAATGCCGGCCTTTGCTCTTTTGTCCGCGGAATCAGAAGTGATGTCCTGTCCGTTAAAGATAATTTTTCCGCCGGTTACAGAATATTCAGGGCTTCCCATCAAAGTATAGCCCAAAGTTGATTTTCCGGCTCCGTTCGGTCCCATAAGAACATGGATTTCTCCGGGAGCAACATCCAATGAAATATTTTTAAGAATCTGTTTTTCGCCAACAGATGTGCACAAATCTTGAATTGAAAGCAGCGGCTCTGCCATAAAGTTCCTCATTATAAAAAGTTCTCGTATATGACCTAAAATATACTGATATTATAGGAAAATTGCAATGTTTGGGAACCGGAAGCTCAGGGCAAACGCATTATAAATGTATTCAGCATAAAACTGGCTTCCAGACACGGTTTCCTGGTTCAAAATCGCGCAATAATGCGCTACACGCTGATTGTTGCAAAGTAACTAGCCAAAATGTCGAGTTTTGATAAGAACAGTAATTTAAGTGTCATTCCAGTGCTACGACACGGGAATCTGTTGGAAATTTTCAATAGATTATCGGGTCAAGCCCGATAATGACATTAAATTATAAAACTCGACATTTGGGCTACTTAAATTATTTATAATGTGTTTGCCCTGACCGGCAACTGCACATTGCGCGGCTCTGCGGCACAGAATCTGTAAATACGTTGTACAGTTCGGCTGTACTTGTTATACAGTTTATCTGTAGTTACGGCACAGCTTGACTGGGACGGCTATACAGTTTGTCTGGGGCGTAAGCACAATCAAACTGGGGCGGCTATACAGTTTGCTTGTGGCTATTGCACAGTTTGTCTGTAGTTACGATACAAAGAAAATGGCATATAAGAACAAATAATTTAAAAATAAAAAAGTCCGCTTCCAGAAAACCAGAAACGGACTAGTGACGCTTGGCGGGCTCGAACCGTCGACCCTCTGCTTAGAAGGCAGATGCTCTAATCCAGCTGAGCTAAAGCGCCGAATGAGAAACAGTTTATATTATTTTGCGCATTTCTTCAAGTGCAAAATCTGATTTTCTGCAATTTTTAGAGAGTTGCGCAAATAAAACTTAATAAACGCATTCACTAATAAAACAAACTATTGCTCTTTTATATTTCTTCAGCAGTTTGATATTGACAGTTGTTAGCTTCTATATACCCGGAGATATTTCCTTTTACTACATTTAAAGTAAGACCGCTAAAGTTTATATTTTCAAGTTTCGTAACATTACTGATTGCAAAATTAGATAGATTTACAGTTAAAACCCTATTGTGGGCAAACATTTTTCCATAAGTTTTTTTTGTTAAGTTTGGCATTACAAAGTTTGCGCCGCAGTCCGCAATTGCAATTTCCTTTGGCCTTATTGCAACAAACCTACGTGGCCCGTAGAATTTATTACTGTTTTCAGAAAGAGACGGAATGTAAGCTGTCAAAGAGCTTAAAGCTTTTCCATTATATATTGCGTCCCCAACAGGAGCTATTGTTCTCGAAGAATCTGTCCAGCCCAATGTGTCAACGACTTCAAATCCTGAATCTGTGCTTTGAATTTTTAAGAGCGCGCCGCGGCTGTACATTGTGTTGCTTTGGTCATATTCATATTTAAACGAGTCCTCAAAATCGCCTGCTGTATTGCCCACATTTGAAACAAGAACATAAACCGTTCCGTCATAAAGGATTGCAATATCTGTAATCGCGCCGGAAACACCAAGGTCAGAAACTGTTTTTGCCGCGCCGACTTTAGAAACCGCAAATGTGCCGTCAGATTTTTCTGTAATTATGGCACGCTGGAGATAATATGTGCTTCCATCAGTATAAGAAACGTAAAGATTGTCTCCTTGAATTGCAAAAGCCGCCCCATAGTAATCAAAACTGTCAAACCCAGACTTAAAAGTAATGGAAGGAGTCGTCTCTGTAGAAATGTTTTTTATAACTGAAAATTGAAGAGCGCTTGTAGTTCCATCACTGTTTCTTGCAATCCATAGGGAATCCGTAGAATCATCATAATAAAGGGAATCAGAAAAAAGACTACCAGTTACAGAAGGATTTGTATTCCAGTTTACATTATCTACGACAAGCTTCTGCAAAGTCATATTGCTTGCAATATAATACATATTGCCTGAAATATCTTCTGCAAAGCCTAATGACGAAGAAGTAAAATTTGTACTAATAGTCGAGTCTTTAATATTAGCAATCTTATTAAAAGTGAAAGTATTATTGCTATAATTCCACAAGATATAATTTGAATCCAAAACGCTGCTTGCAAAAAGTTTAAGGGCAATTGAACATTCCGCAGTATTTCCGGCGGTAACTTTTACAGTCTCGCTTTTTTTTGCAAGAAGAACATCAGCCGTGTCATAGGCTTCCACTTGGACTGTGTAAGTGTCTGGCTCAAGCTCATCAAATACTATGTCCGCCCCCCCCGCCTCGGAAGTTTGAGTTTTTAAGTTTTCGCTGCCCAATAAAAGGGTTATTTTATATGTCTTTGCATTTTCCTTGCTAAGAATGTACGCTCCGCGCGAACCACTTCCCGGAAGAGCAACACGGATTGCGCCATCGTTCCCAGAAGAGCCGCCCATGTTCATGCAAGAAGACATCAAAAACAAAAAAGAAACCAGCGCAACAAAACCAAACTTTCTCATAAAAAACCTCCAGTGCTTATAAAACATTATGATTCAAATCCATGCAGAATTCAAGTTTTTGATTTAAATTATAGAAAGATTATCAACCGAGTTTCTTCCAGAAACATCGCAGGGGCAAGCACGGGAATGACAGCAATGACATTAAAATATAAAAAGTGATTTTTATAGAATGCAGTTAAGGAATTTCTTTAGTCTCTCGGACTTTGGAGAGTCAAAAATCTGCGACGGAGTTCCTTCTTCCGCAACAATTCCGTCTTCCATAAAAACAACACGGTCAGCAACTTCGCGGGCAAATCCCATTTCATGCGTTACAACAACCATTGTCATTCCGCCCTTTGCAAGCTCCTTCATAACAGAAAGAACTTCGCCGACCATTTCCGGGTCAAGCGCGCTGGTAGGCTCGTCAAAGAGCATGACCTTTGGCGACATTGCAAGGGAACGCACAATCGCAATTCTCTGCTTCTGTCCTCCACTCAAAGTTGAAGGATAAACGTTTGCTTTGTCCGCAAGTCCAATCCGCTCCAAAAGTTCCATCGCTTTTTCATTCGCCTGATTTTGAGAAAGAAGCTTGAGCTTAACCGGCGCAAGAGTGATGTTTTTTAGAACTGTAAGATGCGGAAAAAGATTGAAATGCTGAAAAACCATTCCCATCTGGCGGCGCACAAGATTTATGTCCGCATTTTTGCTTGTGATGTCGTTTCCTTCAAAAAGAATAGAGCCGGAATCTGGAGTTTCAAGAAGATTAAGGCAGCGCAGAAAAGTGGATTTTCCAGAGCCGGAAGGCCCGATTATTACAACTTTTTCGCCCTGCTTTATTGTCTGCGTTATGCCTTTTAGAACTTTCAGCTCTCCAAAGCTTATTTTCAAGTCTTTAGTCTCTATCACTTTTTGCCATCCTTTTTTCAAGAATCGAAAACAGCTTTGTAAGCCCAAGCGTAAGGCAAAGATATATAAGCGCGCACGAAAGAAGCGGAATCCAGGCGTTGTAAGTTGCGTTGCGAATCATGTCGCCGGCTTTTGTAAGATCCATAACAGCAATAAAGCTTGCCACGGAAGTTTCTTTTATAAGCACGATGAATTCGCTTGTGTAAGTAGGAAGAACAGCTTTTGCGGCCTGCGGAAAAATTATCGATGTAAGAGTCTGCCAGTAGTTCAGCCCCAAGGAACGTCCTGCTTCCATCTGCCCGGAATCCACGCCCTGAATTCCAGCGCGGAAAATTTCTGTGCAGTAAGCCCCGGAATTTATTCCATAGGCAAGAGTCGCAACCAGCACACGGTCAAGTCCAAGAGGAGCAAAAACAACAAAGTAGAAAATCATGAGCTGAGTTGCCAAAGGAATTCCGCGGATAACGGTTGTGTAGATTTCCGCAATTATCCTCAAAACAGGATTCTTTGAAATCTTGAACAGCGCGAACACTGCTCCCAAAATCGTTCCGAGGATAATCGCAACAATAGCGATGTAAATTGTAACTCCCAGTCCCTGCAGAAGCAAAAGCCACCGCTGCCCGGAAATAAGCGTATCGTAAATTGAATCAAACACAGCCGTCTCCAAAAGCTACTTGCGAACTATAATAACCTGATTCGAAGTAAAGTACGGCTCAGAAAAGTCCACGTTCTTTTTGCGCTCTTCTGTAACGCTCATTCCAGCAGCAATAAAGTCAATCGCTCCGCTAGAAAGAGCTGGAATCAAACTGTCAAAAGACATATCAACAACTTCAAGAGACTGTCCCAAGTCCTTGGCAATTTTCTGTCCCATTGTAATGTCAAAGCCAACAATCTTTGTTCCCTCTACATATTCAAAAGGAGGAAAGGCTGCGTTTGTTCCAAGCTTTACAACTTTTCCAGAAAGAACTTCGTCGCTAGGAATTTTTACAACTCCGTCAGCAGGCATAAATGCGTTAACCAGCTCTTCGTATCCGCCGTTAGATTTAAGAGAAGCAATTGTCTTGTTTATTGATTCCAAAAGGGAAGCGTTGCCTTTTTTTACAGCGATTGAATATTCTTCCTGCGCAAACTTTGAGTCTACAATCTTAAGTTTTTTGCTGTTGCGCGAAACAATCTGCTTTGCCGGAAGCTCGTCAAGAACAATGGCGTCAATCTGGCCGTTCATAAGGTCAAGAGCAGCGTCCATTCCAGACTTAAAAGAAGAAAGCTTTGCATTCTTCAAGTTTTCCTGAACGTAAGTTTCTCCGGTTGTGCCACCCTGAACTCCGATGCGTTTTCCGTCAAGGTCTTCTATTCCTTTGATTTGAACAGACTTTTTCTTTGCGCTTACAGGAAGAACCATGCAAGCCGCCAATGCAAATGCCAAAACAACAGCTTTTTTCATAAAATGCCTCTATTTAAATTAAAGATTTTGTTTCCATGTCAAACCTGAAAACTTCCGTATTCTAGCAGTTTTTCAGTTGATTTTCAATTAAAAGTTGATTTCCTAAGCAGCCCTGTCATTATCAAGATGCCTCTGTTCGTTTGCATAGCAATGGCAAACTCGTTTGCAAGGAAATGACATTTTAAGCTATTGAACAAGGCTGCCTTTAAATGTGTTTCCGTTCAGGCTGTCTATGTGGACTTGCACAAATTTTCCGATTAAGGAAACAGGGGCTTCAAATGCAATGCGCTCGTTCTGCTCAGTCTTGCCCAAAAGCTCCTTGGCGTTGTCGCGGCTTATAATGTCGGCAAGAACTCTTATGTTTTTTCCAACCTGCTTTTCCATCACTTTTCTTGTAATTCCAAGCTGAATGTCTATGATTTTCTGAAGACGCTCTTTCTTCACTTCAAGCGGAATCTGGTTCTGCATTTTTGCGGCTGGAGTTCCTTCCCGCGGATTATAATAGTACATAAATGCGCTTTCAAATTCCACTTCCTTCATAAGCGAAGCAGCCTGCTCAAAGTCTTCTTCTGTTTCTCCGGGGAAGCCAAGCATTATGTCCGTTGTAAGCTGAATTTCTGGGACACGGGAACGCAGTTTTTGAATAAGCAAAAGATACTGTTCGCGCGTATATTTTCTGTTCATGGCTTTTAAGATTGAATTTGAGCCGTGCTGAACCGCAATGTGAAGCCCAGTGCAAACGCGTTTTTCTTGCGCAATAACTTCTATAAGCTCGTCCGAAAAATCTTTGGGATTGCTTGACTCAAACCGAATCCATTCAATAGGAGAATTTGTTTTTTCCAAATGGCGGCAGATTGTCTTTAAAAGAGCTTGAAAATTCATTCCGTCCGCGCCCTTGTAAGAATTTACGTTCTGCCCTAAAAGCGTTATTTCCTTTACACCGCGGCCGGCAAGCACATCAAGCTCGTGCAGAATTTGCTCTATAGGACGGCTCACTTCCCTTCCGCGCACATAAGGAACGATGCAGTAAGAGCAGAAGTTGTTGCAGCCGTGCATAATAGGAACAAAAGTTGAAAACGCTCCTTCTTCATACGAAGTTTCCGCAAAAACGTAGACAGGCTCTTCGTCAGTCTGAATATATTTCTGGCCTTCTTCAACTGCCTGAATTATTTCGCCGAATTTATTTTTTGCAAAAGTTCCCACAACATAGTCAACGCAAGGCCACTGCTTTTGAAGCGACTTTAAAAGACGTTCAGCCATGCAGCCCATTACAATCACGGTAAGCGGAACTGCTCCGTTTTTCTGCACATGTTCCGCGGCAATTTCCATGTTTCTTTTTTTAGCGTCGGGAGCACACGAGCGGACTTTCTTTAGCCCTGAAAAAAATCCTAGCCGCCCGAATATTCTTTCTTCTGCGGAACCGCGCACAGAGCAAGTGTTTATTACAACAAGGTCGGCAAGCTGAACATTTTCAGCCTTTTTCCAGCCGCGTGAAATTAAAATCTGTTCAACGGAAGCACTTTCGGCAATGTTCATCTCGCAGCCGTAAGTTTCAAAAAAATAAGTCATTTGCCCATTATAAAGAATAAAATGGCCTTGCACAATTGAAAAAAACTATATTTAATTTGCGGCAAAAATACAATAAAAGTGTGATTTTTAAGTACAAAAAGCATTCAGAAAAACAATTTTTGTAATATTTTTACAAATTATTTGACACAGAGTTTTTGCCATTATAAAATTCGGAACATAGATTGAAAGAAGGAGGAAATTTCAATTGAAAAAAATCTTAGCAATGGCAGCCGCAATAGCACTGTTTTCTGCGGCAGTTTTCGCTGATGTGGCTTGCAAAAAGCTCGACAATGGAAAAGTTGAAGTTACATTTTCGTTCTCGCATCCGAGCGCAAAAAATGTTCTTCTTGCAGGCGACTTTACAAACTGGCAGTCTGGCGCAAAGACAATGAAAAAAGAAGGCGACACTTTTGTCTTCAGAAAAGTTGTTTCAGAAAAAAGCGTGCTTACTTACAAGTTCATCATAAACGGAAACTGGATGACAGACAAAAACGCTCCTGCTACAACTGATGACGGATTCGGCGGAAAAAACGGCGTTGTTGACGTAAAGACACTCATAAACTAAAAGCCCCTTGTGCCGGAGAACGCAGCAATGCAGCTCCGGCATTTTTTATGCTTCATTAAATTCTGTGTAAGCGTAGGCATTGTGATTGTGAATGCTTTCAAAATTCTTGCATTCTACGCTGAACCAGCTGAAAGGCTTTTCGCTTTTTGAAAAATTCTTTAGCGCAATAAAAACTTCGCGCACAACATCTTCCACAAATCTGGGATTTTCGTAAGCGTGCTCGGTAACAAACTTTTCGTCCGGGCGTTTTAAAATGCTGTAAAGTCCGCCGCTTGCGCTTTTTTCAACTTCTTCAATCACGTCTTCAATCCAGAACAGGCTTGAATTTTTAAGTTTGACTGTAACAATTCCGCGCTGGTTGTGCGCACCGTACTGGCTGATTGCCTTTGAGCAAGGACACAAAGTTGTAACAGGAATTTCAATTTTTATAAAGAAACTGCTAGAAGCAGAACTAACCTCGCCCTCGTAAGTGCATTTGTAGCACATTATGCTTTCCGCATGTGAAACAGGAGCCTGCTTTTTCATAAAGAAAGGAAATTCCATTGAGCCAAACGCGCGCTCCGCATCAAGGCTTTTTCTGATTTCCTCAAGCATGGAAAGAAACTGCTTCATTCCAAGATTTTCCCTGTGGCGGTGGAAAATTTCTATAAAGCGCGACATGTGAGTTCCCTTGTAATTATGCGGCAAGTTCACGAACAAATTTACGTTTGCGCACGTTTTCTGATAGCCTTCCGCCTTGTCCAAAACCTGAACAGGATAGTTCAAGTCTGTAACGCCGACTTTCTGCAAGGGAATTTCGCGTGTGTCTTTTGAATTCTGAATGTCAATCATTTTGAGCCTTAAAATTTTCCGCGCTTTCCAAAGTATTGAAAATGAGCATTGCAATTGTCATAGGACCGACTCCGCCCGGAACTGGAGTTATAAAGCCCGCGACTTCTTTTGCGCCCTCAAAGTCAACATCGCCGCAAAGCTTAAATCCGCTTTTCTTTGTAGAATCAGGAATGCGGTTTACGCCAACATCAATTACAGCCGCGCCATCTTTTATCATGTCAGCGGTAACTGTGTTAGGGCGGCCGGAAGCTACAATCAGAATGTCAGCATTTTTGGTGTATTCCGAAAGATTTTTTGTTCCTGTGTGACAGATTGTAACAGTTGAATTAAATTCCTTTCTAAGCATCAAAAGAGCCATAGGCTTTCCAACAATATTGCTGCGTCCAACAACCACGACATTTTTTCCGCTCGTTTCGATGTTCATTTTCTTCAATAGAACGGTTATTCCGTTTGGAGTGCAAGGAAGAAATCCTTTTTCGCCTGTAACAAGCCTGCCCACATTCACCGGATGAAAACCGTCCACATCTTTTTCCGGGCTGATTGAATTTGTAACTTTCTTTTCGTCAATATGCGAAGGAAGCGGAAGCTGAACAAGAATTCCATGCACGGTCTTGTCTTCATTAAGTTTTTGAATTAAAGATAAAAGCTCCTGCTCTGTGGTTGACTCTGGAAGTTCTATGCTTCTGTCTTCCATTCCGGCTTCCGCAAGAGCTTTTCTTTTTCCTGAAACATAGCTTACGCTCGCAGGATTGTTTCCCACAAGAATAACTGCAAGGCAAGGCGTAATTCCGCTTTTCTTAAGCTCCAAAACTTTTTTTGCAACATCAGCTTTTACTTCCGCCGCAATTGCTTTTCCGTCTATAATTTTTGCGCTCATCTGTAACCTTCCATTTTTTTGTTTTCTTTTTTATAAAGCAGATGCAGAATTCAAAATATCCGCTAGATTGATAAAATCCTTGAAACCAAGTATAATCGCTTGGCAATATTCAAGGAAAAAATCCATTTGAAAACTGCCTAAGCATAATATAAAAAAACAGAACAAATTGCCATAGAAGAATTTGCTTTTATGTTATAAGGAAAAATTATGAAACGTTTGATTACGCTTTTGAGCGTAGGAATTATAGGAATTTACATTTCAGCAGCGCAGGCTTCTCTTCCAAGGACAACTTTTATGCAAAGCTCACAGAATGAAAATTCAGGCGATGACAGCGATGACGGAGACGAATACACAGAAGACGACATAAGCTTTGACCTTGGAATGAATCTTCCTGGAGACCAGTATATAAAAATTGCGCTTGGTCTTTGCCTGCCATTGAATTTTCCAGACTTTGAAAGCGCCATAAAAGGAGACTCGCAGCTAAAACTTGGCGGAATTGGTTCTTTGGGCTACCATTACTTTTTGACTTCAAAAATGGCAATTGGATTTGATGTAAGCTTTGGATTCAATGTTTCAATTGGAAGCCATGTATTCAACTATGTTCCATTTATTGCTGCGTTCACTTACCAGCCGGTTGCAGGCAGATTTGAATTTCCGCTCACAATCGGACTTGGATTTGCATGGGAATCTTTCGGTGGAAAAAACTACTTTCCGGGGCTTGTTGTAAAACCGGAAGCTGGCGCAATGTTCCGTCTTACAGAAAGCTGGTCGCTCGGACTTGAAGCCTCGTATCTTTTTATGCCGCAGTTCGCTTCTTGGTACAACGACAATGCGGAAAACTTTGCAGGGCAGTTTCTTACATTCAGCGTAACAGCAAGATACCATTTCTAATTTTTACAAAAGGGAAACAAATGAAAAAGTCAATTATAAACAGTATTTTTCTTTCCGTAGTTTTTGCCTGTCTTGTAGGATTTACTTCCTGCCACGATGACATTTACGGCGCAATCAACAACGAAATAAAACTGAACTCAAGCGGCTTGCAAGGCGATATGCATTCAATCGTTCACTACAAGAACTACATCTTAACTTGCAACGGAGAAATTTTTTACAAGACAAACGAGCCTTCAACATCAACAAACATCTACAATGGGCAATGGAAAAAAACAACTTCCCCTACTTCAGAAAAAGGAGACAACGGAATTCCTGCCACAACATATTTTCTTGCGGCCGACAGCAAATATCTTTATGCGCTGACTTACATCTGGTTTGAAAATGACGACGGCGAAAACGAGCCAAAGACAGCGACAATTTACGCAACAGAGTCAGATCCTGCAACTGGACTTGCTTGGACAAAAGTTGAAAACATCAGCGGCGGAAACTATTCTTTTGAAAATGCAAAAGTAATATTTGACAACAAATATTTTTCTGTAGACGACAACAATTCAGTTTCTGTTGATCAAAGAAAAGCTTATGCAAGAGTCAGAGCCACATCCAATGGCACTTACAAGCTTTATGAATTGAACGGAAGCAACGTACCTACAGAAGTTTCTAATCCAACATTTGTTGACGAATCATCGAATGTTACAAATGCAATTTCAGCTTGCTATTTTAATGGCAACAATTATTTTTCAAAATATTACGGAATGACTTCCAACGCAAACTGCCTTTATTACACTGGAACTTACACAAGCAGCAACAACGTAAACAGAGACTCTGATCTTTACTGGATAACAACTTCCGGCGAAAAAAGCTCAGTAGATCTTGACGCGGGCGGACTTCTTTCTATTGCCGTTGCAAAAGACTACATTCTGCTTGGAACTTCAAGCGGACTTGCAAGAGTTGCAATAGATGAATCAACAGGCACACCAAGTGGCAGCACTACAAAAATGGCAGGCAACGGAGGTTCTGTAATTTCTGAATACGTATTCATGGTTTTTGTTCTTAATCCAAATAAAAAAGAAGGTTCTTATTCAACAGAAGAAGGAACAGACGAATACGCTTCTTCAACAATTTACGGCTCAATCCGCTCAAGTTCCGACTCTTGGGACGACACAGGTCTTTACGCCTGGTATCCTGCACAAAAAGAATGGAACCGCGACGGAGACTAGCCTAGAAAAATGGATGAGCTTTTTTCCAACTTAAAAGATTCCCACGAGCCTCTTGCTGCCAGAATGAGGCCAAGAACTCTTGACGAGTATATTGGGCAGGAACATATTGTAGGCAAAGGAAGGCTTTTAAGAAGGGCAATTGCAGCAGATCAGCTTACTTCCGTTATTTTCTACGGACCTCCAGGAACAGGCAAAACAACACTTGCGCGCGTAATTGCAAACCACACAAGTTCAAATTTCATTACATTAAATGCAGTTCTCACAGGCGTTGCAGATATTAGAAAAGCGATTTCCGATGCTGAAACTCAAAAAAATCTTTATAAAAGAAAAACAATTTTATTTGTAGACGAAGTTCACCGCTGGAATAAAAGCCAGCAAGACGCCCTTCTTCCTTGGGTTGAAAACGGAACTATAATTTTAATAGGCGCAACAACAGAAAATCCTTTTTTTGAAGTGAACAAAGCCCTTGTTTCAAGGAGCAGAGTGTTTCAGCTCAAGCCGCTTACAAAAACAGATTTGCTAAAAGCCGCAAGACAAACTTTGGCCGACACAGAACGCGGATATGGAAAATGGAAAGTCGAATTTGAAAAAGGCGCGCTGGAGCATTTAATTGAAACTGCAAACGGAGACGCAAGAAGCCTTTTAAATGCGCTGGAACTTGCAGTTGAAACGACTCCAGAAAAATGGCCGCCAAGTTTTGGAAGTACAATCTACATTTCAAAAGAAGCCTGCGAAGAATCAATTCAGAAAAAAGTTGTCCTTTATGACCGCGATGGAGACTACCATTACGACATAATTTCCGCATTTATAAAAAGTTTACGAGGACGAGATCCAGATGCCGCATGCTACTGGCTTGCAAGAATGGTAAAAGCTGGAGAAGATCCGCATTTTATTTTTCGCCGCATGCTGATTTCTGCCTGCGAAGATACCGGACTTGCAGATCCAAATGCAATTTCAATTATTGAAAGTTGCGCTGCTGCCTTTGACCGTGTGGGGCTTCCAGAAGGCAGATACTTCTTAACGCACGCGGCTTTGTACCTTGCAACTGCGCCAAAGTCAAATTCTTCAATGGCATTTTTTGACGCTTTGTCTTCTGTTGAAAAAGAAGATGCCGATGTTCCAAATCATTTGCGAGACGCTTCAAGAGATGCAGAAGGATTCGGACACGGAGCAGGCTACCTTTATCCGCACGCTTATAAAGACCATTGGGTTGCGCAGCAATATTTGCCGGACACTCTTGTTGGAAAAGTTTTCTACACTCCTTCAACTCAAGGCTACGAGGCAAAAATCAGAGAAGATATTCTTTCACGCAGGGAAGCACAAATTGCATCAATTCTTGAAGATAGCGAAGAAAAAGACTTAGAGCACATAAATGCAGTTTCTGACTGGTGGAAAGAAGCAGGACATTTTCACGGCTTAAAAAAAACTGGAGAAAATCTTACATATACCGCGGAAAGTCCAAGAAAAAATTCAGTTCTTGAAAAAGGTGAATCACTTTGGCGGGCAAGACTTGAAACAAACAAGGCACAGACTTTGCTTGGAATACGAAATGCAATGACAGAAGCCGTAAATATTTTAAGATTCCATAGATGTCTTGTTGCAAATGCAGACGACGCGCTTCTTTTATTTGACCTTATACGAAAAACTCCAGAAGGCTTAGTATGCGGAATATGCAGAACTCAAGCAGGAATGCAATCTTTGGCACGCTACGCTTCAACACTTGAAGAACTAGACAAGCCAAAACTCTGCACAAAAAAAGACACGCTAAGAGATTCGATTGCAGTTTTTGGAGATGTAGAATTTGACAGATTTTTTGCCCGCGATATTTTTTCTACAAAAGAAGACATCGAAGAGCTTTGTGTCTCTTTAAGCGACGGATTTTTTGGAACAGAAAAAATAAAACGAGACATTTCCTTCAGCACGGAAGAAGTTCAAAACGGAACAAAAGAACTTTTTCCTTTCTTTGAAAAAAATGCACAAGCTGTAATTTCGCAAAGAATTCCTTGTTCAGGCCAGCATTTAACAAAGCTAATTGAAGAAACACTTTTTAAAGAAAAAGTCGCACCTAAAGAAATAAAAAAACTTTTGCAAGAATCAGAGCAGGCGGAAAAAGAGTTTTTTGAAAACACTATGAATCCGATTTTTTCATGGGACGAAGAAACTGTAAAAAATATTTTTGAGCAAAATAATTTTTCTTGTCTTTACAAGTCTGCATTTATTTTGGAAAAGCGAAAAATCAGCGCGCAAGAAACCGAACGTTGGTTTAACGCAGAAAATTCTTCCTACGGCAAATTTATAAAAGGAAAACTCGGCAATGAAAAATTCGAAAAACTCAAAGAGCTTTTTATTCAGGCTGCGGAAAAAAATATTTTCAACTGGAAAACAAAAAATACAATTTTCATAATTTCTGCAAATCAAAAAAGATGAATCTTAAAGCTGGCGAAACAATTGAAAATCTTCATGCAAAACCTCTTAAGCTTATTCAAGGAAAAAAAGAATTCCGCTTTGGAATTGACGCAGTTCTTTTATCTGACTTTGCGCATACAAAAGGAAAATGCAAAGTTTGCGATTTGGGAACAGGAACAGGAATAATTCCGCTTTTAATGTCAGAAAAAAATCCAGAGGCAAATTTTGAATGCATAGAAATTCAAAAAGAATCAGCAGACATGGCAAACCGAAGCGTAGAGATGAACAACCTACAAGAAAAAATCAAAATATTCTGCACAGACATAAAAGAGCCGTTTGAAGTTTTGCAAAAAAATTCTTTTGACGCAGTTGTTTCTAATCCGCCTTACATAGAAGTTTCAAATGGAAACACAAACAAGGACGAAACTCTTTCCATTGCACGCCATGAAATTTTCTGCACACTCGAAGACGTAATAAAAACTGCCTCCGCTCTTTTAAAATCCCATGGAAAATTTTTTCTGATTCACAAATCTTTCCGCCTGCCGCAAATTTTTTCTTTGCTTGAAAAATATAAACTTGCACCAAAAAGAATGAAACTTGTTTTTCCAAATAAAGAAAAAGAAGCTTCAATGGTTCTGCTTGAATCTGAAAAATGCGCAAAGCCTTATTTAAAAATAGAAAGTCCAATAACAATTTATGGCGACGACGGAAAATACACAAATCAAATTGAAAAAATTTACGGACGCAACTAAAAGTTAAAATGAGCTATAAAACACTCAATTCATATTTAAAAGAAAAATTCGGCTGCAAAGTTTACAAGCTTTCTCTTTCAACTGGCTGCACCTGCCCAAATCGCGACGGAACAAAAGGAAGCGGAGGCTGCACATTTTGCTCTCAAGGAGGCTCTGGAGATTTTGCGACAAAGCCAGCGCCAATAGAAATTCAAATTGAAGAAGCAAAAAAAAGAGTTGACTCAAAATTTCCAAAAAACATTCCGCCTGAAAAAAGAAAATACATCGCGTATTTTCAGTCGTACACAAATACTTACACAAACAAAAATATTACAATAGCAAAACTCAAAGAAATTTTCTTTGGCGCAATCAGACGCCCAGAAATTGTCGCGCTTTCAATTGCAACCCGCCCGGATTGTATTCCAGATGAAATTCTTAACCTTCTCTGTGAACTGAATAAAATAAAACCTGTCTGGATTGAACTTGGACTTCAGACAATTCACGAGCAAACAGCAAAAAAAATAAACAGAGGCTACACTTTAAAAGAATTCGAAAACTGCTTTTACAAATTAAAGTCAGCAGGAATCGAAGTTATTGCGCATATAATTCTCGGGCTTCCAGGTGAATCAAAAGAGCTTATGATTCAGACTGTTAAATATCTTTCCGAATTGACTCCTAGACTTAACGGAATAAAAATTCAGCTTCTGCATATTCTTGAGGGAACAAAAATGGCGCAGGAATACAAAGAGAATCCTTTTAAGCTTTTTGAACTTGAGGAATACTGCGAATTTGTCTGCGAGTGCTTAAAAATTCTTCCGCCTGAAATTGTAGTCCACAGAATAACAGGAGATGGCCCAAAAAAAATTCTAATTGCTCCGCTTTGGTCCGCAGATAAAAAAAAAGTTTTAAATACATTGAAGAAGAACATTGACCACTTTATTGACAATAAACTGCAATAAGAATAAAATAGTTGCTATAGAATAATTTATTCAAGGAGTTAACTTACCATGGTTAAAGTTGCTATTAACGGTTTCGGCCGCATTGGTCGCCTTGCATTCCGCCAGATGTTTGAAGCTGACGGATATGAAGTAGTTGCTATCAACGATCTTACAAGCCCAAAAATGCTTGCTCACCTTC
>ERZ808252.651-NODE-651-length-31683-cov-2.987132_pt1 | contig 31683 bp, 17 predicted proteins | sample MGYA00521242_ERZ808252 | MGnify/ENA primary metagenome ERZ808252 (study PRJEB31516, sample SAMN03275581) | gut metagenome | biome: mammalia-associated habitat; material: feces | host: Papio cynocephalus | place: Kenya | collected 2012-08-07 ...
ACTCACAGGAATGATTGGCTCAATGAGAGGTATTGCGGGATCCCTTGCTCTTGTCGCAGCATTGATTGTAGAAATCATCGGAACATGTATCATGTATTCGCTTGGTTCTATGTTCATCGGTGGTGTCTATGAACTGATTGAAGTTCCGTTGGCAACAATACTCACAAATATTGCCGGTCTTCCAAATCAGGCAGCAGCTCTTGTAACAGTTGTGGCATCAGCAGTGATTATTATTAAACTGACTGGTCTTTTATTGAAATATCGTACAGCTGTTGTAAAATCTGTAAGTGAGACGGCTACAGGATTTATCAATAAGTTCATGGAAACGAATGTAGTTGCTCCGAATCTTGAAAGTGGAATGTCTGCCGGAAATCTTGCGTCTATCGGACTTGGAATGGCTATGGTTGGTGCATCAACTCCTGCTGGAAGTAAATTGGCTGACAGAGCAAGTGATCTTACAGATAAAGTAGCAAACGCAGATGCTGATAAGGTTGCATCCGCAGCTATGAACAGTACGAGTCTTACCGGTGCTCATGGTGAAAAGTATGCAAGTGTGGCTGATGCTGAGAAGGCAAAGAATGAAGCAGATACGCACGAAGCATCATCATCACTCAATTCATCTGACGCTGGTGGTCATTATAGTAATGGTACTCCAAGTGGAACTGGTACACTTGCCGATGAAAGTGAATCATCTGTTAAGACGACAGATGATGTTGCAGCTGATTATGTAAATGACAACGGTGCTGATTTTGAGAAAGAGATCGGTTATTCATCAGACAGTGAAGGTGCTGATAACAGTAATAAGCTGGCTGATAAGAAGAAAGCCGGAGATAATACAGATTCTGATACAGATGAAGAATTCCAGGGCTATACAGGACGTATTGAAAGAGGCAATGGTTCTGCTGAAGAGTATGAAAATGGTCGTTTGGTTGCCAAGTGGGATCCTGACGGCAATAAGATTGTCGATAACAGTACGCAGGAAATCACCGGAACACAGACCACTGACATCACCAGCGAAGAGCAGGATGAAGCTGATAATAAGACAACAAATAATAAGTCTTCGAAGAACATGGTTGATAATTCAACATCTGAGATGGATGATGATTCAACTCACGCCGCTGCGAGTGCAACATCCGGTGGAAATCAGACTGGCAGTAAGTTTGTAATAACTGATTCTGACGGTCGTCAGCAGGAAGTATCCATTGTTAATGCAAAGACCGGGGCGGCTTATACACAGGCTGATAAGGATGCTGGTGAAAACTATGATGTTGTAGATTCCAGTGGCAAGTCCATTTATGGAAATCTGGAAGGTGGTATGAGTGCTAATACGATTGGTATGAGTAACGGACAGCCTACTGTCATGGTGGCACCTGGATCTGGCGGAACGAATGCTTATGGTGGCGGTGGCATGTACACCGTATCACAGGCCCCTGTTCCTACAGTGGAAGCTCCTGTAGCATCCGGTTCTGCTGGCACTCAGAATGTGACACAGAATGTTAATCAGACAAATGTGACAAATACGACGGCAAATACGTCTAACATGTCGACAGAGAATACCACACAGAACATGAACACGCAGCAGTTTGCAAATGTTTCCGGCGGTAACGCAGGTTCTATGCAGGCAGCTCCTTCACAGGGTCAGACAACGATTGTTCATGACAATGCCGGAAGTTCTCCTGTGAATGTAAATGTAGCGGGTGCCGGAACAAGCGGTCCTGCACAGGTACATGTAGATTTTCCGGGATCTGGTAGCAGTAATGCCGGTGGATCAACTCCTGTTTCATCGACAGTGACAGAGCATGTCACCAATACAGTAACCAACCAGACAACGGAGTCTGTTATTTACAGCCAGGGTGGTCAGACAGGTGGTTCTCAGAGTTTCCCTTCCGGAAATCAGCAGAACAATACTTATATGACAAACAACACCACGGTGAAGCAGGACGTTTCCAATAATGTCCAGAATAATGTGAATAATCAGTCCAATAATACGGTAAACCAGTCGGATAACTCTTCCAGAGGTTCACTGGGATCTGGTTCCATCAGATCAGGTTCACATAGTGGAGCCGGTCATAGAAAATAAGACAATTCCGGCGGGAGTAGCATCCTGCCGGAGCATTAAAAATAAAATCTGGAAAATTTTAGTTTGTCCTATTGACAATGGTTTTCGGATTTTATATAATATACCAAGGTAGGTTGGCAAGTACATATTTATGTAGTAAAAATCTTTTTATCACAGAAAGGAGAAACAATTATGTTTTCACTTCAGAATTTTGCGAACACCATGTCAGGCTGGTCTATCAACAACTTCCTGACAAACCTGAATAAGAACCTGAACCTGTGGGGCGGTCTTCTGATCGTAGTTGTTGGTCTGGTAATGGTTATCGTTGCCGTTATCAAGATCGCTAAGGGACTGATGAGTTCCGGACGTGGACAGACCAACTGGGTACTGAATATTGTGCTGTTCTTCATCGGTGGTGCGCTGGCTTTCGGCGGCGGCTGGGGTCTTGTACAGGGTATTTCCCAGGGTGGTTCAGATACGCTGAACGACTTAGGTAAGATCGCAATTCCTTTCATTGCACAGCTTTTCTAATCTGTGTATGAACAGGAATAGAACATGATCAGAATAGTCCTCTGTTCTCTGACAAATAGCAGAGAAACAGGGGACTTTTTATTTGCTCTGATCACAAATATATTGATAAATGAGTTAATTTGTGTTAATATTTAATATGGCAGTTGGGCATGGCATGATTTGTGCTATAATATGTCTGACAGAATATTTAACACAGAAAGGAACGAAGATCATGGCGAGTGCAAAAGGAAAAGATGATATGGCCGCAAAAGCAAAGAGTGTAAGGGCCGCAAGATTTAAGCTGGGTCCGCACAACACCATGGAACGCTTTTGTGCTACGTTTATCGCATTTGTTGTTTTGCTGGGACTTATTGTTACCAGCGCTGTTCATCAGAAAGTGGAAAACGGCAAAGTGACATTGACGGAGCAGGCTATCTACGGTACAGGTGAGACACAGTTCTCCCTGACGCAGGATGTTGTTAAAATTGATGGATTATGGACAAATGAAGGTCACACAAAGGCATTTATTCTGATCCATCTTCCCGGCGGTATGACAAATTTGTCAACGCAGGCAGGAGATTATCAGATGTTTATGACCGGTGTAAATACAGATTTGAAATGTTCCCCTTCCGGCAGTATTTATGTATTCGGAAGCACAGGATATATTGGTCTGGGATTTACGAACTCTTCGGGATTTGATCCGGCAGCATATAAGATCACACTGAGAAATATTTCTTATATGTCCGAGGGTGATGAAGAGGCTGCAAAGGCTGCTCATGACGGTAAGGAAGGTTCTTACATGTATCATAATGAGCTGAACATTGTTGCTAACTTCGCAGCAAGCGGAGCAAATACAGCAAAGTTCTATTCAAAGGCTGATTACACGGCAACGGATATTTATAACGAACTGGTTCAGAGTAATCTGATTGCCGAAAAGGTAAGCGAGTGTGATGCTCTCGTGGCAGACATCAATACATCCATGAGAAAGGCAAACGAGTATGCCCGCCGTCTGGAGACAGCAGGTATCACAATGGAAAGTAATTTGCCGGCTGAGATTTATGGCGACAGCATTTCTATTACAGAATCAGAGAGTATGCCGATTTATTTTGATTCTAATTATATGCTGTATGCTTCTTCCGGAAAGCTGGATTCTTCCAATGGATGGTTCACCTGTCTGGATACCACAAAGGCAACAGATTTCCCGGAGGGAAGCAAGCTGTATTACAATACGAATTATGTATTTCCTGGTGGTCTGAATTATAACTATCAGGATTTGACATCTGAGTCTGATCTGCTTTCCGAAGTAATTCCGGCAGGCATGACATATGTTCAGTTCATGGATTATTTGAGTGAACAGCAGACTACATACACTGTAAGTTCAACCGCAAAATTCGGTAACTATATTGATACGAGAAATGGTACAACTTTCTCGAAGGATCAGAGCAACACAGACCTTGTTGGTGATGATGCAAAGACAAATATCGGAAATTATGAAGACGCAATATCCAATATCTTCTCAAAGAAGCGTGATCTGCAGATTACAAAACTCCGCGATCTGCTTAAGATTTACTATTCATCTTCATCCATTAACGATATGACATCTGTTTATATGGACAGTGATGCTCTTGTGATGTATTAAGTTTTAAGGAGGCATAGTATGGCTAGTAAAGTAAATCTGGATGATTTGCCATATGACGAATATCAGAAAGAGATGGCCAGGATCGAAGCTGAGGCTGCCGAGCAGGCGAAAAACGCTGAGCTCGGCAATCAGCCTATGCCGGAAAATGACGAGCACGGCAGCTTTGATGATTTTGTTGGAAAACAGAAAAGTGCTGCTCTCGATGAGGATGAGTCAGAAGGTAAAGGTAATAGTCCGTCAGATGACGTTGTAGAAGATCAGGCAGATGATCCCACAACAGGCGACAAAGAAGTTGTAACAGAAGAAAGCAATCCGGAAGCCTTCAGAGCCGGTCAGGAATTGGAAGATAAAATGCAGGCCGTAAAGGGTAATGCAGAGCGAAGTGTCAGTGGAGCGTTTCAGAATTTTCTTGGTGGTATAAAAGGTCTTTTCGCGGGAGCATCTGCCGGAGCGTTGCGTACAGCGATGAATATCGGTGAAAGAATGGGAATTCCGAAAGCCGCAACATTTGGTCTTTTGTTTATTCTTGGCGGCGGCACATTTGCCGGTATCGCTGGGTTGTTCAGTAATAATAATGATCTTTATAAGTACGGAAATGTATCAGATGGGTGTGAAATTGTTTCGTTAAAGTACAGAGACAATGCTGTTTATAAAGCACCAACTCAGGATCAATTAGATGGAAAAGCAGGAGCACTATTTAACGCTTTAAATTCAGATATGCACTTTAAGTATGCAATTCGTAACGGCGGAACCGGTGTTTTATCAGGTATTCAGGACGATGTTTTTGATGACGGTTACGAATACGATTATGTGCAGAATCCGACAGACAGATATGATTGGAATGGTGATGGCGTGATTGATGATGAGGATGATAGATCCCGTCATATCAAGGGCGGCTATCATGATTATGATAATATTGTCGAAAAGTTTCAGGATGAGCAGATTCTTGGCATGATTATGAATGCATCAGCAGAATCAAATATTGATCCGTCCACATATGAGATGAATTATCGTGTTGGTCCGACAGAAGATTCGAATGGAACATCTAATTATTATATCAATCTTAATGATAAAGTGCGAGATTTGGTTTTATCCCGTACTCATCACACCATGTGGAATTCTTATTGTGAGCGAATGTTTGCGTTATATGCTGCCGATGGAACATCTATCAACACATCGGCTTATCAGTATACGGATCAGTTTGGTAATACAACAGATTCTACAGGCAAGCAAAATTATTATCCGGGTGTTGGTTTATGGCAGTGGACAGGCCAGCGTGGCTATAATCTTCATTGGTTTGCTAATCAGTTGAAAGATAACACGGATGCGGATGGTGATGGCGCCAATGATGCGATGTATAGTCTGAATGTACAGATTGCTTATCTGGTCGAAATAGAGGCGAAACCTGTTACTGTAAACGGCGTGAGTGTTCCAATTAAAGATTGGGGACACGAAGTGGTGTCTTCTTATCAGGTGGAGTATTATGTGAATGTTCCGTATAAGAATAGTATCGGTACTGATCCAGATGGCAAAGCGAACTGGATCCCTATGAATGATTATCAGAATCCGGCAGACAGAAGTATGCGTGTGGCATGGGATGCTTACGACCAGCTTCGTTCTCAGGCGAAATACAAATATGAATCTCCATCAGGTGCCCGTTTATCCGATAAGAATTACGATGATGCCCGTGATGCTGTTTATCTTTCTGATTCAGATAGGTATAATGGCAACATTACAGCTTTTGATGATGCTCCATTCCCGGTGAAAGATTATGTATATAATGACGACGGAAGCATTTATAAAGTAGAAAAACATAAATATGGTTCCGGGGAAGTGGAAGACGGAACAGAACAGTCTGATCAGGATGAAAACGGTGACGGTGTTATTGATTCAAACGATACACGAACAGCGTATAAGACTGTTTACGGTTATGATATAAATGATGACGGTGTCATTGATGAAGATGATCTTTTAATCGAAGATGGAAAGTTGGATGGTCATGAAGGTTTTGATGTCGACGGTGATGGAACCATTGATGTCTGGGATATGAATGACAATGGTGAAATTGACGATGACGGATCCGACTGGTATGTTGATCATGACGGATACAATGATGATGAATACAAAGACGGAATCTTCATTCCGAAGGAAGTATATTATCAGAATATCAGTGTTATGGTCCTTGCGTCTGCTGACGGTGATTATAACAGCAGCGAGTACATATATGAAAATGATTCGCATGCTCTTCGTCAGTACAATGATACGACAACCACGATTGACTATACGCATGAAAAAGCAAAGATTGTATATCAATCTCCTGGTATTACTGCAATCGGCATCTGGGATGAAAAACCGTGGGGTAATGGTACATATACTGTTGCGAACTTTTCAGAAACAGGCGGTGTGTCCGTAGATTATAAGGCTATCCAGGAAGGCGATACATGGTGGGATCAGTTAGAAGCTGCAAGAAAGGACCATGCAAATTATGGAAAAGAAACAGATGATCCTCGTGATGCATTCCGGTCTGCGGCAGATACATGGCGTGATGAAATCTGGATCTGGGCTAATGCACATGCAAGAGCAGCAGTTGCACGTAATAAGGGTTTGGAATTTGCAATCGGCTGGGTCGGCTGTCCTGGCGGTATGCTGGAGTCACATACAATGTTTGTCACGGGTGGTTCTTCATTTGCCGGAAGGCTGGACACCACAGCATACAACAAAAAGGCTGACTGTCTGGAACATTACGCTGAGTGTATGTTAAAGATAGACTGGCACGGCGATGATAAACAGGGTAAGAGTATTACAGATCTATTGTACGAAGATATGAGTACGAGTGCCGTTCACAATGTTTGGAATGAAGACAATTCCAACTGTGGCGGTGATTTTGACAATTCTTCTATCGCAGCATGTGCTGTCAGCTGGGCATGGCTGAAAGGACATAACAGTGACGCAGATGTCAATCTGTCAGTACTGGATCCAAGCGGATGCCCGAAGGCTTATCTGTGTACGTCACTTTACTGTGCAGTACATGACATCGTGTATCCGAATGATCCGTATTACTCATCCTGTGACAGAGGCGCCGGTACGGCAGTAAGGGCTTCCGGTTCAGATGACGAGTATCCACCTGGAAACCCGTATAACCAGTTTGACCATATGAGATCTGACCCGACACAGTGGCAGGACTGTGGTCCGCTCGCAAGTGCGTGGAGTTCTATGGAGCCGGGAGACATTATTGTTTCTACGGGTACAAGCTCAAGACACATTATCGTGTTTGTCGGACCGGATGCCGTATATGAGAAATGGGGCAACTCAGTAGGAGACGCGACACATGCAATCGTGCATTCTTCGCACTCTTCTGACCTTTCCAGTTCCAGAGGTCCGAGATGTGACCTTGACGGTTCTTACCTGCTCAGTGACAGCTCACACGGCTATCGTGTGTTCCGCTGTATGAACCAGGATACGAACAGCTCAACGCTGAAGGCAGCAGTAGATGCACAGGCAAGCTCTCTCGGTGGTCTCAACAACGGAGACGGCAATGGCGGTGGTTATTATGCACCTCAGTATTGATCTGCTGTAAGAAGTACCACGGGTGCATGGAATGTGTATCCGTGGTATTATTTTGTATAGAGAGGTGGTAAATATGCAAAGATCCTATAATCTGAAATCAAAGCCGGAAAAGAAGAATAAGGACGACAAGATCGTGCAGTTCTGTGTAATCATCACATTTGCAGTGATCTTCATTACATATATGTATTGCAGTTCAGTAAAGTCTTCGGAGTCTGTTTCTGAGGAAATAGAAGAGACAGAAGCTGTTGCAGAAATTGTTATGGACACGGAAATATCAGCAGAAGAAAGAGAGTCTGCAATCGGATCCATGGCGATGGCCGGCAATACGCTTGCTGATAAGCAGAACGCACTGATTGCAGAGAATGACAAGTATCTTGTCACAATGAAGAACGCAGCTGCTTCCGGTTATTATGATAAGATTCTGATGACTGACAAATATAAGCAGCTCATTGAAGATTTTAACAAAAAGTACATGAAGAAGAACCCTTCCGGCACGTCCGGCGTTTTGTGGTCAAACTGTGGAGTCTGGGAATTCCGGGCAAATTATGATTTTTCCTCTGATTTGTATCAGTCTATGCCGGCTGTATGGCTGTGCTACGGTAGGGATGATACAGAGAAGATTCATCCATACGCTGTTGTGACAGCGACGTATATCACGGCATCGGATTCGTTTGAGAATCCGGTTCTTCACAAAACAGAATGGTATCCGTCTGATTCCAGTGTGGCTGATAAAGACGCGATCATAGCAAACGGCATGCCGAATGACGTAACAGTATCGGCTGACCAGTGTGGGGATGATTCTGCGGCGAATGGCAGCAATGATGACGGCGATATGACGGAAGAACAGAAGAAAGTCCGTGATGAATTGCAGAAGCTCATAGATGCCAACAAAGCAAAGGAAAACGCAGTTTCAATTTCTCATTAAAATCGGTTGATAAATGAGAGTTTTAGTGTTATAATATATTCGATTTGAAAAACGATAAAATACATAACAGAAAGGAAATATGCAGATATGGCAAGAAGTTATGATGGAACACGTTCTGCTTCCGCCCGTGAAGAGGTAGAGCGTGACAAGCAACAGCAGGCTGCCATGCACGTCCGCATCGAACGTGGTGTGGTTATCGGTGCAATCGCGATTGCCGGTCTGGCTGTTGTTCTTAATACAGGACGTTGTATCAGTTATGCCGGTTCTACCAGTGAGTACAGAACACAGCAGGCAGAGGCAGAAACCACACTGGCAGAGCTTCAGGACAAGCTGCAGGATCCGTCTTCACAGAACTATGTGTACAAAGATCCTACGGTTGGAAACATGAAGGATACCGGACAGGCAATCGCTACATTACAGAACCAGATCATCTCGGCACAGCAGCTTCGGAATAACCAGTCAACGCAGACACAGACTGTTCCGGGGAATAATACGGTGTCTGGTTTCGGAGATCATTCATCTTCCAGCGCACAGACCGGTGGTGCTGTGACACTGGATCCGACGGATCTGGCTCCTTCAGGAACCACGGCGCCGGATACGGAGACAGTGGAACAGGGTGCTGCAACGGTGCCGGAAACAACGGAATCATCCGGCAGCAGCTATGAATATACACCGATCACAGATTTTAACAGTATCGGTACGGTAGATAATTCTCAGGCGACTTCCGGGAACACAGTAGGCAACAGTTCTTCGATGGTATCAAACGCTGTTTCAGAATCTACGGGACGTGATCTGGCGCAGCTGATGACCGAGTTTAAACAAAAGTATTATGCACAGGTTGTCAATAATGTCGACGGCAATGATGTTGCCTGGTCATGGTACGGTTACTGGGAGTTCGCCGGAACGTATGATTATTCCGTAAATGAAACACCTACGATGAAAGCAGTGTGGATCTGTTATGAGCCGTCTGATACAGCTCATGTAAAGCCTCTTGGTTTTGTGACCGCAACGTATACGGAAGCCACAAAGAAGTTCACAAACATGACGGCAACTTATACGCAGGCCTATACGAAGAAGGCTGACGGTCAGGCCAATAACTTTGGACAGACCTTTAACAATAACAATCAGACAGCCGGTTCTTCTTCTACAACAACGACAGGTTCCAATCAGGGAACATTATCACCGGATACGCCGGGTCAGAACGGACAGGGATCTGAGAATGAATATCAGCAGAATATCATAGAGGACGATGAGGACAATATCTCTATCGAGCCTGATACATCGAATAACACAAATGCCGGCAATAACAACGGTAATATAAATTCTACTTCCGGTTCTTCTACAACGAATACGACACCTGCAAATAATCCGTCCGGATCAGCTACGTGGAATCCTGGCAGTGATGCAGGAGCAACGAGTGGAACACCTGCTGGAACATGGAACCCGAATGGCAGCACAGGAAGCACTGGTTCATGGAATCCAAACGGTACGACACCTGCCGGAAGCAGCAACAGTTCCGGTTCGTGGACACCTGCAAATTAAGTAAAGGAGAATGAAATTATGCTTGAAATACTTGATTTCTTACAGGAGCATAAAAAGGCGGTGATTGCCATTGCTGTCATGCTTTTATGTATCCTTATCAGCGGCGGCATTGTAAAGTCATTTGCAAAGTCCAATGCCTCGGCAGCAGATTCCCTGTCCACGGTGAACAATAAGATTTCCAACGTGCAGGATCAGCTGAACCAGCCGCAGACAAAATATAAGGAACTGGATCACGGGTATCACCAGTCCCGTGTAGATAGGGATATTAACATTCTGATCGGTTCCGGTACGGGAAACGGCAATACGAATGAATGGCTTTCCAGATTCCTTACCTGGAAGAGCGGCGATGAGTACAAAGAGAATCATCAGTGGTTCGTGGAAAAGCTCGGTTCAAACAATGTGTTCTGTACGACGATCATGAGACCATATGACAAAGAGATCTCTCTTTCAGATTCCGGTGCCGTAAATGATCCGAATAATATCCAGTGTGCTCTTGATGTGCAGCAGACAAAGGCAAATGTCTACGTCAATTCCATCAATGAGAGCAACGATACTTACAATTATGTTATTTTTGCATATTTCAATGCAAAGGCCGCAAGAGCAAACCAGTCATTCGATGCCATGGATAAGGTACAGTGTTATATTGTAACCGTTTCAGTAGACGCTGACGGAAATGTGTTACCTGACACGTTTATCGTATCTGCCGGACCGACATCAACGATTGACTAAATAAATAAGACGCAGAAAGGAACACATATCATGGGAACATTCAAGGACACATTCAAGAAAGAAATGGCTGCTCAGAAAGCCGCAAAGGAGCAGGCAAAGGCAGAAAAGAAGAAAGAGCGTGAAAGCAAGGGACCTCTCGCTGTAAGGATCCTTGCGAACACGAAAAACATCGGCATCGGTGGTCTTTATACCGTAGCTTACATGCTGGTGGTTTACTGCATCGTGCTTTTTATTACAATGTATCTTCCGTCACTGCTCAATGTCATTGTATCCTATTTTGATGCATCCACGTCTATCGTGCTTACGGTAGAATGTGCATGCCTGTTTTTCACCGCATGGATTTTTGTAATCTCTTTCGTGATTATCAAGAAGATCACGAAGGTTTATACAGGCGGTATCAAAGCGTTGTTCAGTAAATAAGTTTTGACACACCATTATGTCTTATGGCAGGACTGCTGCGGCATTATGGTGTGTTATTTTTGTGAGAAATTCCATAAAAAGCCATTATGTCTATTGATAAATGAGACAAAATATGGTATTCTTTTTATTGGGTATTTTAGCACACATAATCATGTAACGCATTAACAATACATATATGGCGGTGTGACATATCCGTCAGAAAAAGTTGAAAGGAGAATTTCAGCATATGCATACAGTTACCGTGTATAATACTGATTCAATCAAAGCCAGAGACATTCTCTCCAGAGTTTCAAACGATGATGTTCTGACCGAAATGGTGGAATGTGTCGGCAAAGTGTACATCGAACAGTGCTTCTTTAACATGGAGCGCCGATTTGATGGTGGTCTTGGCAACCTGGAGTTGAAGATCCTCGGCACTGTAAAAGAACTGTTTATCGAAGATTACGATGACAGACAGTTCCCTTGCAGCACCAAGAACATCAATTTCACAGATGCAGAACCTGTCATGATCAACATGCAGCTTACGGCAAAGGAGAAGGGACACTTATTTGAGTGTGGTGTAGATCATCCGGGATTTGAACCGCCTGCAAACATGAAGTACAATGTCATGGAGATTCCGATGCTCATTGAGTACAAGGGTATCTACGAATCGCCGGTATGTTTTGCAAGAATCATCCGTCCGAATGAGATCCAGACAAGTACCAAGAAGTGTGGCTATTATGGTCTGTTTGATCTGGTTGCAAAGCATCCGGATGTTGTCCGTGAAGAAGAGAACGGTGGTATTGACATCAACCTCAACAAGACATCACCTGAGATCCGTATGGCTGCTCCGGTAAAGACCATTCTGAACGAGAAGAGTTCCGAGGTAAACAAGACACTGGCTGCCGCGGCAAAGGAACAGGAGCCTGTTGACAAGAGCGTTGCTGCCGTCCGTGAGACGATTACAGAGCGTATGGCGACGAAGCCTGTAAATCCTAAGGCTTCTGAGACGACTGTGAAGATTTATGAGAAATCTGTGGAGGAATACACGGAGAAGTCCAATGTCAAGGATGCAACGAATGTATCTGACATTGATTCCGGCGGAACACCTCAGGCTGCGGACAATGTCATTCCTTACACTGTCCGTCAGATGGATTCTGCGCTCTATGGTATGCTTTCCCAGAATGTCAGCGAGCATGCTGAAAAGATCGAGCAGGCCCGTAAGGATGGTAAGGACATTCCGTTTAACGCAAGCCTTGATGAAGAGGGTTGTGTCTATGACGGTATGACAGGTGAGTTCGGTGATGAGGATAAGTCCCTGTCAAAGGCAGAGCGCGAGAAGAGACGCCAGATCAATCTGGCAAGAAGAGCCGACATCGCAGCTGACAATAAGGCTCTGAATGAGGACGCAAGTGCAGATATTTCCGGTCAGGGTGCTTCAGTTAAGAAGACATCTGCTCAGGAGCTGTTAAGCGGTATTATGGGTACTCCGAAGAGTTCTTCCGGTCAGCAGTATCTTTAAGATGTAAACGAGGTGTGATGTATGGGTTTGAAACAGTCAATAGTTGTGAAAAATGAATTCTCATGCAGGACAGCTACTGGCGGGACGAGAGGCGGATCGTTAGACAATTATGTCCTTGATTACATGAGCCGTGATGGCGGTGCCACGGAGATACTCACACCTGTGAAACTGGACGATCATCAGAATTATATTCTGAACTATATGCTTCGTGACGAAGCAACCGAGTCTGCAGATTCCGTTTCCGGTTTAAAACAGGATTTCCGGGATCTGCAGGGTCTCGGCGGAAGGGCTTTCGGGTACGGCGAAGTTTCATTGTCTGACAAAAGGCTCCGTGAAGCGGCAAAGGATGTACAGAAGAATTTCAAGGCAGGAAAGACGATCTTAAAGACCGTCATTTCTTTTACGGATGATTATCTGAAAAAGACCGGTGTCGTCCGTCCGGATTTCGAATGCAGGCTTCCCGGTGATTATCGTGGAAATATTGACCAGCTGAAGTTACGCATGGCAGTTATGAATGGTCTTTCCAAAGTGGCAAGAGGCTATGATGACCTGCAGTACGTTGGTGTGATACAGGTAGATACGGAGCATGTACACTGTCATCTTGCCATGTTTGACAAAGGTGAAGGAACACTTATGCCGGACGGAACACAGCGTGGTAAGCTCACGGACCGTATGATGCGGGATCTGCGCCGGGGTGTGGACACTTATCTGGATGAAAAGCAGACAGTCAAGATGATGGCATCTTCTGTCAATTATGACAAGCAGAACACAGTTGGATATATCAAGCGTTTTACGCATGAAACGATGAACAACAGGGGACTCGCACAATTCATGATCGCCTGTCTCCCAAAAGACCGGTCGCTCTGGCGTGCCGGTTCCAATGCGTCAGAAATGCGAAAGGCAAACGGTATTGTCCGTGAGTATGTGGAACAGGTGCTTTCCCAGCCGGATTCCGGTTTTGAAGATGCCATGAAGGCTGTAAGGGAATATGCCGGCTACAGACGTAACCGTGAAGACCTGACAGGACAGTATTACCGTGAACTGATAAGCTCCAAACAGAATGAGATCATCACGGACAGCATGAACGCCGTGTATGCCGTTTTAAAGCAGATACCGGAAGATGGTTTACAGACACAGACGCCGCTTATGGATGTCATGAGCCTGCCATACGAGGATGCAGCAGACGTAATAGGAACTGCGATCAGTGAACCGGATACGGTGGCTGAATTTGGTTTCCGTCTGCGTTCCTACAAGGCAAGGCTGGATCATCATGCTGCCGAGTTCCAGAAGTATCATGCGAACCGTATTGCCTATGAGGAACAGAAGTCTGATCCGGATGTCAGAAGACGTCCTGTACCGGAATCTGAGGCCGTGTATGAGTTTTACCTGGTGGAAGAACAATATAATGAGATGCTAATGAATAAATACCAGTATTTTCTGGATTTTATCCCACCGGAAGAAACATATCGTAAAGATCTGGACGAACTGACAGATTATGCGAGACAGATCACAGCATGGCAGCGTATGATAGATGATGCCGATATGCGACGGATGTCGGTTGACACGGCAGAACAGTATGGAAAACGGGTGCATAATCTTCCGGACGGACATCTGATGGTCGTAAACCCGGAAGCATTGTCTGACAGGGTAAGTGATATGAGAAAACACTATGCCGGTATGCGTGAGGTGTATAGTGCGAAGCTCGCAGCCCTTGGTTTTGAGCTGACAGAGGATGACACGTTACAGCATGGCAGGAAATATGATTTTGATGCCGTGAAGGCACTGGATCTGCATCATATGATGTATGATTTCCCTTATGATTTTGCAATTCCACAGGATCAGTCCCGTTCTTTTGTAGAAATGGCAGATAAAAGACTGGCAGCATTTGAAAAGGCAGCGGCTTACCTGAAGGCATCCGGACAGGAAGACATGATAAAAAATCTGTCGGGTTCCGATATTCAGTCACAGCATATTCTGGCTGACAGGTTTCGTAGGACAGATGCCGGTTTTACCACGGCACGTGAAGATGCTCTTACAAAAAGACGCCAGTCACGCACCATTCGTCTGGATTACGATTTCTATGTACATCAGGAAGAGGATTTGAAAGAAGATATTAAATCCATTGTAAAAAATACAGTTTCGACCTTGCAATATGAGTAATTATGGTGTATAATTTGCTCATAAATGAGTATATTTAGTTCAAGAAAGGACATGCACATATGGAAAACAGAGATAACTATTCACGAAATCAGTGTACGCTGGTGATCAGGGTTGACGGTGAGGAACTGGAAGTTCCATGCAACTTTGGTCTTTCTGCGGAAGAGATTAAGGTGATCTATCCGTACCTTGCAAATCTGGCAAATACGCAGATCGTAAACCCGGCTATTGAGTTCGATAAAAAGACAAAATCGGGTGCGTATGATGCTCTCACAGACGAAGAGTATGCAGAGCTGGTGGATCAGATTCACAAGCAGTCCAGCTATTGGTATTCCAAGTCCAAGGCAAGCCTGCTTGACCTTGCAATCCGTTTTGCACTGGACATTAAGTTCAAGGGTATTCAGGAGATTCAGGACGCATTTGCAACCGTAACGCCTTTTGACCGTGTCAAGACAGAGAAGACCGTTTCCAGCGAAGAGGCTGCACAGATCTTAAAAGATGCAGGTATGGGTTCTGATGCTGAGACAAAGGCAGACATCGGGGATGAAAAGGACGTGGAGATGGGTTCTGCCGGAAGCGTTTCTGTAGATATTTACGGAACAGGTGATGCCGGTGACTTCTTATCCAAAGAACTGGACGATATGAATGCTGCAAATGCAGAAGACCGTTTTCAGAAGATCGTGGACGGCGAGAGACCGGATCTCCCGGAGAGATACCAGTCAAATTACAAGCCTGAAGGGTTCCAGGATGGACAGATCGGTGAAGACGGTCTGTTAGATCTGTATGCAACCAATGGTTCTGCAGATGCCATTTTTGGTGACAAGCCGGATGACGGTTCCACTTCCGCAGAAATTTTTGCAGAAGATGAGGCAGCATCCGATGAAGATGAGGAACAGGAAGATGTTCCTGCTGATGAGGACGGTCCGGATGGGAATTATACCACGGAGCCTGAATTTGAAGACGAAGATGAATTAGGTGAGTCGGAGGACTGATGTAGATGATTTTCAGAGAAGATGATCCGAAGGCAAAGCAGTACCCACATATGGCTTTGTATACGGATTTTTTAAAGCCGATGGAGCGTCCGCTTCTCGGCCGTGAAAAAGAAATGAGACAGCTCATGGCTGCTATGGCGAGACCGGAGTTAAGTAACGTCATCCTGTTAGCCGAGGCTGGTACAGGTAAGGCAAACAGCGTCGATACGATTTTGCCGGTTGCAGACGAGAGAGGATATATTCGTCTCGGTGATGTCAAAGTTGGAGACAAAGTGTTTAACGAAGACGGTTATCCTGTGGATGTTATCGGTGTGTTCCCACAGGGAATGCTCCATGCTTATGAAGTTGTATTCGCAGACGGCACGTCTGTTGTATGCAATGACGAGCATTTATGGGCTGCCAGAACATGCAAACAGCATCATGACGATAAGCCTTACGGTGTACATACATTGCGTGACATGATGGATTACGGCATTGTAAAATCAAAGAAGCGTCCCGGCAGGAAAGACATGAATATCAAGTCGTGGTATGTACCATGTAACAAAGCTGTGAAGCGTCCTGATGTGGATCTTCCGGTTACACCGTATGTTATGGGTGCCCTGATCGGCGATGGATGTCTTACAGGAAAGAACGCATTTGAGTTTTCTTCTGCGGATGAGCCTATTGTGGCAAGAGTCGCAGAAGGGCTTGGTGCTGTCGGTTATGAGAAATCAAGCCATAATTATTCATGGCATTTCGTTGCACCGGATGGATTGGAAGGCCGTTCTGACAAGATTTATATGTCATGCCGTGATGTGGCTGTAAAACTGTTAAATGATGATGCAGCGTTTGGAAAGAAGAGTATCGAACGCCGTATTCCGGAAATGTATCTGCTCGGTTCTGAAAGCCAGCGTATGGAGCTCCTCAGGGGTCTCATGGATACAGACGGAACAGTGACGGGCTCCGCTGGACGTGTGAACGCTTCATTCAGTACGAATTCATCCGGTTTGGCGAAGGATGTACAGAAACTTGCAAATTCGCTTGGATACCGTACAACGCTGCGTCAGGAAAAGCGTAATAAGAAACACAAGAATGCTGAGTATTCCGTTTATTTCGTTGTGGAAGACGAGGAGACAATGAATCTGTTCTCTTTGTCAAGACATATCAAATGGATCGAGAAGCATATGCGTCATAATAAGAAATTCCATAAGATTTATGACGATATGGCAATCGCAGAAGTAAGGGATCTTCACAGGGATGAAGAAATGCTCTGTATTTATGTGAACAGTCCTGCACATCTGTTCCAGATCACAGAGAACCATATTGTGACACACAATACGGCTCTGGTTCAGGGAACCATGGCAAAGGATACAGACAGGGCATATCTGGAAGTGAATCTTCCGAAGATGATCGCAGATCAGAAGAACGACAATGAGATTGCTAACAAGCTGAAGAGTCTGTTCAAGGAAGTCGAGAACTTCCATAATGACGAGGGAAAAGAGATTGTTCTTTTCATTGATGAGTTCCATCAGATCGTCCAGCTGTCATCCGCAGCCGTGGAAGTATTAAAACCTCTGCTGGCAGATTCCGGTACCCGTGGTATCCGTGTTATTGCAGCGACTACATACATTGAGTATCAGGCAAACATTGCAGCAAACCTGCCTCTGGTGGAGCGCTTGCAGAGAATCAATCTGCCACAGCCGAGTAAAGATGTTGTGGTTTCTATTCTTAAGAATTATGCCGAGCGTTACGGTGTCGGTGATCAGTTCGTCGGCAACAACATGCTTGAAATGATTTACGAGTACACGAACAGATATATCCCTGCCAATGCACAGCCGAGAAAGTCAATTCTGATGCTGGATTCCATGATCGGATGGCACAGGGTAGACCACCGTCCGATTGATATGAAACTGCTCTCAGATGTTATCTACGAGACAGAGGGTATCAACATTGCGTTCCGTGTGGATGCAACAAGCATCAAATCGCAGCTTGACAAGGTGGTCATTGCGCAGCAGTTCGCATCCACAGCCATTGAGTCAAGACTCCAGATTTGCTGCGCGGATCTGAATAACAAGAACAAACCGATGAGTTCCTTCCTCTTCACTGGCAGCACTGGTGTTGGCAAACGGCTTGATGATAACACACCAATCCCTGTATACACACCGGATGGATCTGCATTCTGGAAACGTAATGGTGATTTGCAGGTTGGGGATTATGTGTTTGACCGTGAGGGTAAACCTACGAAGGTTACAGAGGTATTCCATTATAAAGACTGTGAAATGCTTGAGGTAGAACTTACAGATGGACGTAAGATTCTTGCTGATCCGGAGCATCTGTGGCAGTATAAGTCACGTTTCGGGAATGGATCAAAAACGTGGAAGGTCGCAGATACACAGACTTTGATGGAAAAGAATCAGAGCAAGTATTACAACACAGGCAGAAATGCTCATAATATTAAGTTTGTAATTCCTATGAACCAGCCGGTACAGTGGGATGCTATTCCTTATAAGACGGATCCTTACGTTGTCGGTGTTGCAATCGGAAATGGCTGTCTGAGAGAAAGAGCGTTTTCAGTATCCTCAGATGATGAAGACTGTATCGAGCATGTTGCTGATCTGATTGGTGCAAAATCATATAAGAAGTCGAAGGCTTCGTATACATGGACGTTTGAACTTTCAGATGACGCAGATCGTACATATTACAATCAGACATTGTATCAGACACCGAATGTTTTGTCTGAAGTGCCTGAGCTTGTTGGAAAGTTTTCACATGAGAAATTTATTCCTGATATGTATAAGCATGGCTCTGTGGAACAGCGTTGGAATCTGATTAGAGGTCTTTTTGATACAGACGGAACAATCAGCCATGATGACCGTTTCAATGTGTCTTATAGCACAACATCGAAACGTCTGGCTTACGACATTCAGCATGTACTTTATTCTCTCGGTATTTCCAGTTCTGTGAACTGTCATTCGAGAGAAGGTAAGAGTGATGAGTATGATGTTCATGTGAAGATTGGAAATGCCGATAAGGAAAAGTTCTTTTATATTTCACGTAAGCGCGAAGTTGCAAAGAGAGCTGCTTTATCGGATGCCGGTAAGAGCCGCGTGAAGAAATTCGGTGATGTCATTGGTATCCGTGATATTCGTAAGACAGGTATCAAGTGTAATGCGACATGTATCATGGTAGATAATGATGAACATCTTTACCAGGCAGGAGATTTCCTGGTTACTCACAATACAGAGATGTCTAAACAGCTTGCGAATATTCTGTTTGAAGACGAAAGAGCCCTTGTCCGTATGGATATGACGGAGTATGCTCTTCCCGAATCTTTGGAGCGTTTCAGATTAGAGCTGACGCAGGCAGTATGGACGAGACCTTACTGTATCATTCTTCTGGATGAGATTGAAAAAGCCTGCGCTCCTGTGACGAGAATCCTTCTGCAGGTGCTGGACGATGGCCGTCTGCTCGACAGAAATAACCGTGAGGTTACGTTCAAGAACGCTTACATCATTGTAACGACGAATGCCGGATCTGAGATTTACAAGAATATTTCCCAGTACGGTGCTGATGATACAGGTTCCGGTAAGGCACTGGAAAAATATGAATCACTGATCCGTGATTCTATCAAAGGCACAACCGGCGGGGGCAAATTCCCTCCGGAACTTTTAGGACGTATTGACTGTCTGGTTCCTTTTCAGCCGTTGTCTGAGAAGACCATGGCAACAATCTGTCTGATGAAGCTCAACAAGTTAAGGGACGACATCATGAAGAAACACCGTATCAAGGTTGAGTATGAGAAACGTGTCATTCCGTACATTGTACAGGATAAAATGACCACAGACTCTGATGCCGGTGGTGCCCGTGGCGTTGTAAGCCGTATTGAACGCGAGGTTACGACCGAGCTTTCAAGATATATCAATGCTCATCCTGAGATGAGAACAGGTGGAAGAACGATCTATGTGTGTGTGGAAGGTGAGCTTGTTGTTGAGAACAAGAACAGGCTGGCAACCGATGCACATATCGTGATCAAGGACACTCCGCCGCAGCATAAGGATTAACAAATAATCAGAAAGGACGCAAACATATGGGATTATTTAAGAAAAAGGCAAACACGAATGTGGATGCCGCAGTAAATGAGTCTGGCAAGAAAGCTGGACGCAACAAGAAGAACGAACTGGTCAAGGTTCTGGATGAATCTGTATGGGAATCCGTACATGAGGAACTCAAGAGCAACAAGCAGTTTGTGATCACAGATGAAGATGGAAATACCCGTTATGTCGCATTCCTGTTTGACACAAGACAGTGCGGCGGGCTTGCCGGTAAGGAAGCAAGAAAAGACGAGTCCAAGGGCTCCATCATCGAAGCTATCAAGACAGGTGCAATCAAGACTTACATCCGTGTTGAGATGCTGATGGATGAAGTGTTCATCATCATTCCTGATCTGGACACGATTGATGCCATGGATGAATTCGGTATCCTGGCAGACGGAGAATACGTGCTCTGCACAATCTCTGATGACGGTACTGACATCAGAACCGTAACGGATTCTGATGATCAGGAAGTTGTTGTAAACTTCGATCGTATCCGCAGCGTGATCCAGAACGGCATGGATGTACATACACTCTTCCCGAATGCCGGTGACATGACAGATGCTATTCTTGGTATGTCACCTAGCAGAAAGGCTGATCCTGTTTCACAGGACGAAGATGCAGATGATCTGCCGGAAGATGATCTGGATGACCTCGGAGAGGATGATATTGAAACCCTTCCCGAAGATATGGATGATGACTTAGGTGACGATCTGGACGACGAGGATATTCCTCAGCCGGCTCCTGCACCGCAGCCTGCCCCAAGACCGGTAGCACCTGCTCCTCAGCCTGCGCCTGCAGCACAGCCTCAGTATGCACAGGATGACATGTCTGACGCAGAAGATATTGCGGCAGATGATGACGGCGGTTATGACGAGTTCGAGGATATTACAGAAGAGATCGTGGAAGACTACGTGACACGTACTTTCTATTCCGATGATCTGGGCCTCGAAGTATCCACGAAGCCGTTTGATATGCAGTTTTTACATGGCAACTCCTATGTGCCTTTCAATGAGGACAGAGGAACCGGCCTGTTGAACGAATACATTTCCAATCTCGCAAAGGACGCAAATACCCGTATGCAGCGTATGCATAACGAGAATCTGTTCCGTATGCGTGAGAGATACATGCGTCTGATTCAGGAGCAGTGCATCAACATTGCAAAGGCGCTGGACGTATCTGATGATTCCACACAGTACGGTATGATTCGCAGTGGTATTGACCTGAATAAGCAGGCAAACCTCGAAGACGTGGAAAAGGCTGTGGAGAAGAAGACGAAGCAGTTAAATGATTCGTGGAATGCAAAGCTGGATCAGGTTGCCGCAGAGGCAGCTGCCGCTGCAAGAGCACAGTATCAGGACAGATATGGACGTTCCCATGAGTCTGATATTCAGAGTCTGATTTCCCGTGAAAAGGACGAGATCGAAAGAGATTACCAGGCATCCCTGCGTAAGTTAAATGATGACAGACGTGCAGAGGCTTCCAAGCTGCTTGACATTGCTGTCAATGAGACACTGAAAGAAATGGCTGACCTGTATCTTAAGGTTCTGCATGACGAGCAGCGTGAACAGGCAAGACTCCAGAGAGAGATTACCAAGTTCATTGATGACAACCGTAAGGATGAAAAGGCACGTATCGAGACTCTGGCAGAGGAAAGACGTCAGACAATCAAGGCCGAGGAAGTACGTCGTGAGTATGCGACAAAGATCAAGGCTATGTCTGCTGAGTTCGACATGAAGAAGACTGTTTTACAGGCTGATGTCGACAGAATGCGTCAGGAACATGACATTGAGATCCGTAAGATCGAAAATGAGTGGACAAAGAAGCTCAATGAAGAGAAACTTCATTCTGAAGAGCTTCAGGCGAAGCTGGATGATTTGCTTGATAAGTACGCCTCTGTGGATGCCAACAAGTCCATGGAGTACAAGAAGAAGCTCGAAGATCTTGAGAATGAAAAGGAGACATGGAAGCGTCACACTGACGATATTATTGCGGCTCATAAGAAGTCCGATAACAATAATTTCAAGATGTCCATTATCGTCATTATTGCCGCAGTCATTGCTGCAATCGGTATTGGTTTCATGTGCGGTTCCATTGTAAATATCCGCAGAACCTCAGTTGTTGAGCGTTCTAACATTAGCCAGAACTATCAGCTGGAACAGCAGGATGATGTTGCAACTGCTGGGAATGCACAGGACGACGGTTCTGGAAGATAGATCCCATATGTACCGTGTGGGCAGGAAATTTCCTGTCTGCACGGTTTTTTTTTGTGCGTTGATATTGTTTTTTAACTGATTCTGTGATACACTTAATTTGCTCATATATGAGCGATTACAATTTCATAAGGAGGGTAAATAGTATGCCTAAACGCAACTGGGACCGTATCAAAAACCAGAAGCCAACGGATACCGTGCAGTTTCGTGACGTCTATGAAGATCAGCAGCTGGAACGTAGTGATCTTGACAAACGTCAGACGATGACAAGCCGTACCATCTTGTCACTCTGTGTGGGACTGGTGGTTCTGTTTTTGGTATGGGTCGTAATTTCTGCCATTCAGATGGCAACAAGCGGCAAAGGTACGCTCGAAGTAAATCCGAGTCCCGAAAACACATGGGTTCACGTTGCGGAACATTATGTGAACGTGAATGATTCCACGGATGTTATTTCGCTGGATGAGTACAACAGTCTGATGCAAATGCATGATGACATTTTGTCCGGCAAGATTTCAGAGGTGGCAAATCCCGGTGAGGAACCGAATTTAAACGCCCAGAGAGGCTATCAGCCGACAGATTACATGCGTGAGCATGAAGGTTACAATCTGACGGTACCGGTAGGCGCACTGATGCCGGATGGATCACGGTGTACACAGGCAACAGAACTGTTCCTGTTCATGGACGAATATAAGTCCTATGCAGCCCGTGTGACAGCGGATTACCAGAACAGGCTCGCTGCTTACAAGGAATATCAGAGGGCACTGGAAGAGCCGTCAAAGAACTATCAGATCCAGGTGGAGCATTACCGCAACAGGAATGATTTTACCCAGTACATCAAGGTGGATGAGTATAATAAGCTCGTCGAGGAGTTCAATGCAAAGAAAGCCAAGGCGAAAGCCGGCAGTAAATTTGCAGATTCCTGTGACGTGCCATTCCAGCCGGTAGATCCTGCAACGCTTTATGCAGAGTATGAACATGGATATGTTGATCCGTATCTGTATTCTCCGACTATCTATCTGAGTGCAGAAGAACAGACCGCTTTTACGGATTTTGTTTCTGCACATAAAGTATCAGCAGATGCCGGTAATATCCAGTACAGTACGTTAAATGGCACGGTACACTTTGATGTGGCACCACCGGAGAACTTAACGTCCGTATTTGAGAAGCTGGATTCCCTTGTCGGAGACAGGGCTATCAGCTACAAGAATACACTGGACGGAACAATGCTCACGTATCAGGAGTATGATCAGCTGTCTTATCAGTATCAGGAGGACATTGCTTCTTTCAAGGCAGCTTATCAGACACACAGGGAGTCATTTCACCCGGATGATATTGACGGCACTGCAAAGGTATTTGCCTGGGGTCCGAATGGACTGAAGGTCGGTGTTTCCCTGTTTGTGTCACTTCTGGTATTTATGGCTCTGGAAGCTGTGCTGTATGCAAACCTGCGTGCTCAGAATGTAATGGCTGATACAACAGATATTAACCAGTACAAGAATGACCAGCATATTATGCTGCCGGAAGAGATTCAGAGACAGTTTGACATTTTCCCGGATGTCGGAGCGCATTCTGCAGTTCAGGTATCCAGTATGATTTCGCACATGGCACTGATGAACAAAGGTTTGAAGACCGTGCAGTTGGCAGAGCGTGCGAAGGAGAATATTCTGAATGAAGACGGCGACGTCGAGTATTTTAAGGGTGAAATTCTGGAAGATGAGAACGGACAGCCGATTACAAAGACGGTTCCTATTGTGGATACTGATTTTATGGAGGCTCTGTTCGATGCATCAGGAACGCCGAAAGAGAAGTCAATCCGGAAATATTATGATGCCACGAAGATTCCGTATAATCCGGATGGATCTAATCGTGACAAGCTGGGTAAGTACGATACCTGGGCTGATGTGATCAATCAGGACTGGGAATTTCCTTTGTACGAACCTCAGCGACCGGCTGGTGTCTACATTGTCGACACGGCGCCGGTTAATACAATGTGCCTCGCAATAACGAGAGCCGGCAAGGGTTAGTTGTTTGGCCCTTTTACACATCTTTTCCGCTATCAGCGGGGTATGTGTTGTTTTAATACATGTTGTAGATATGTTGGCAGTCAATATACGATGTGATATATTGTATGTATAATCAATCGGAAGGATGATTGTCAATATGCGAAGATTTACAACGAAGGATTTTATAGAAAAAGCAAGAGAGATTCACGGGAATCGTTATGATTACTCGAAAGCAGAATATGTAAACGCTCATACACCTGTCATAATTATTTGTAACAAACATGGTGAATTCACGCAGGAACCTTCGAATCATCTGAGGGGTGCTGGCTGTCTGAAGTGCCGAAAAATAGATGACCGACGTATGCCGGTTGAAGAATTTATTAAGAAGGCATCTTCTGTACATAATGGAAAGTATGATTATTCTAAAGTTGTTTATGTGAATAATCGTACGCATGTTACGATCACATGCCCCGTGCACGGTGATTTTGAACAGACACCATATAAGCATTTATCTGGACAAGGGTGTCCGAAATGTGTTGCAAATTGTAAGGATACCACAGAATCGTTTATAGAAAAGGCAAGGAAGATCCATGGTGATCAGTATGACTATTCAAAAGTGAAGTATGTGAATCAGCACACGAAGGTTTTGATTATTGATTCTGACGGTGGAAAGTTCTGGCAGGAACCAAATGCACATTTAAACGGAGAAGGGAATCCTACGAAAAGAATTGCAAAGATTCGTAAGACTATACGTGAACGTCGTGGTGATACCGGTTCTGAAGCAAAGGTTTATGCTGCTTTGTGTGAGAAGTTTGGCGAGATGAATGTTTTTAGAGATCATTGGTCAAATGATTATCCATATGCCGTTGATTTTTATATAGAGCCTTTTGATTTATACATCGAAATAAATATTTATCCGGCTCATGGCGGTCATTGGTTTAATCCGTTGAATGCAGAGGATGTTCAGAAATTGCAGAAATGGCAGGAAAAAGCAAATGCCGGAAATAAGCATTACGAAAAATTCATCAAGGTCTGGACGATCAGTGATGTTGAAAAACGTATGGCGGCTAAGCGTAACTGTTTGAATTATCTTGTATTCTGGAATAAAAATCTGTCAGATTTTTATGAGTGGTATAACAATTTTGATTTTGAAAATCCTGTATTAAACAACATATGCTAACGGGGGTAAAATCCCGTGGGAACCCGTCTTTACGGGAATCCTGTATCGACTATGGCAGGTCAAGCTGCCAGTAGGGCTGCTATTGATACGCAGCTGGGTTTTAGGCAACGAAGCCCACGTAAGCCGAAACGGATGTGGGATACATAAAAAATGTATTTTAAGAGATAGTCAGTTGTCATTCAGGTTCAGATGACTGCAGACAGTAATTGAACCAACTATTGATATGTGGATGCGTGAGAAGCGTCCGAACAATATGGTAATCAATGATCCTAAAGGTGAACTTCTGGTTAAGAATTATGTCCGTGCTACGGTCAGAGGTTTCCAGATTGTACAGTTCAACCTGATCAATGCCATGAAGACAGATATATATAATCCACTTGCCATGGCAGCAGACGCCGCCCGCGAGGGTGATCAGACAAAGTGTGCTGCATATGTCGAGAATATCGCTGAAGTATTCTTCCCGCTTGACGGCGGTGATGATCCTGTTTGGCCGAATGCTGCAAATAACGCATTCAAGCGTGCAGCTTATGGTCTGATTGATTATTACCTTGAGGAAGAAAAGGCGATGCGCCGTTTGGCAGAACGTACGCATATCGATGATAAGGTGTTGGAACAGAAGATTGATGAGATGTGGGGTAAAGTTACACTTTACAACTGCTATCAGCTGTTCGTTCAGTTGTCATCCAAGAAGATGAAAAATCCTGCCGTTGAGTTTGCAAACCAGGCTAAAGCCGGTAAGTTCAATGATCTCTCGGACGCAGAATACGCAATAGAACTTGCAAAGGTCAAGAACAAAGCGAAACTCTGGGAAGATAAGCCGGATGCAGATTTGCTGACACTGTATTTTGCAGCAACAGATGCATTACCGCGAAATTCCATGAGAACGCTGGTAGCAAACGCGAACAACGCCCTGAAAGCAATGGGCGGCGCAGACAAAATGATGGCATCGTGCGAACGGCAGTTCAGTGAAATTCACAAACTGAACCGTCTGGCTGCGTAAGCCGGACGAACTGTATAATCGAAGTGTGGAATGACGGAGTAACGCCCTGAAACACACTCTCTGATCTCCGACATGCATGGATGTGAAAACGTCCGTGTGTGAAGCTCGGTAAAGTCGGCAGAAAGAAACATGGAGTCGCGTCTGTTGTTTCTGATATGCCGGGAGTCTGAAAGATGACTATGGTCAGGATGCCGGAAGAACCGGCTGACGAATCTGTGAATGAAAGCATATCTGAGTTGCGGATGAGTACCCGTGGTGTACGGGAAAGTCCGTAGCAGGTCAAGGGCCTGTTCCAGACACAGGTATTGCAAAGCAGAGACCTAAGGTTATGTATTTATGGATAGATTATACGGGACCGTGAAAGGTACAGACAGAATCTGATTTCTGTTCCGGACGAAGAATAATAAGCCGGTTAATCTGTGCTGAAAAGCCGTGGTCGGAGCGGTGATGGGTTTTGTAATGAAACCCGGAGTAATGGCCACAAGTCAGTATAATAAAAAATATAACACTGTTCACATAGCCTGGCAGAGTTTTCTGTCAGGCTTTTTATGCATTGAACAATGCTCGTATATTATTGACAGACACGTATAAACCATGCTATAATAATTTTAGAAATGAGGTGTTTTTTATGACAGAAGAAATTATCCGTTTGTGGAAATCAGGTCTGCCTATGACACAGATTGCAGATAAAATAGATGCAAATATCAGTTATGTACGAAGTGTATTGATAGATGCCGGTTTTACAGAATGTGCTTCTCATTCAGAGGGTGCAAGGCGGCACTATGCCATGGAAGCCGACAGAAAATGGAAAGAGATCCGTGCAGATTTGGATGCCGGCATGAAGCTGTCAGCAATTCAGAAAAAATACGGTATGACGAAGGAACGACTGTCTGATCTTTTTGTGAGACAAAAATTTGACTATGATGCTTTTCAGGAACAGAAGCAGACAGAGTCGGATTCTGTTCTAAAAGCACAGCTTGTGGCTTTCAGAGATGACGGGAAGACAGTAAAAGAAATTGCAGATACTCTTGGCAAATCTGAGACAACGATTGGCAGATATTTATCTAAATTTGGGCTTTCAAATAAGGCTGACAGGACGGATATTGAGGATAACATAGTTCTGAATTACTGGAAGCAGGGATGGTCAATGAACATGATTGCTAAGAAGTTATCCTGCAGTGTAGATACGGTATCAAAGCGATTGTCAGATATGAGTATTCATGTAGATAAATCTTCTGGAATAGAAAGACATTTTGACAATATACATGATAAAGATTTGGATAATATACGCAAAGATCTGGATGCATGTGTTCCTGTCAGTCAAATTGCTACGAAATATGGTCTTCGATATGAGGCTGTTTATCGTATGATGGAGCGATATGGTTATGAATTTGCCGGTTTGACAGATGTTGACATAACAGCTTTGGCTCAACGTATCTCTGTTTGCCAGGATGAGGATGAACTTTGTTATTTGACGGCTATTCGTGATTATTACACAAAGACAGGAAATACACCTGTTGTCTATACATTGAGCAGGTTTATGTATAGAAAAATGTCAATAGTTCGTAACGATGCCATAAAATATAATCTGTTCGGATTTATTGGTAATAACAATGTAAGTGTGAAAGTTCTCCGAATTTTAAAAGATTTAGATAGTTTGAATATCAAATATATCACGAACAACAGACAAGTAATCAAGTCATCAGAAGGTTTTTGTCTTGAAATTGATATATGGCTCCCTGAGTATAATCTCGGAATCGAAGTAAATCCTACATTTACACACAGTATTGACATTAAGCCGTTTGGAAAATCAGATAGATCATATCATCAAAAGAAATCACTTGCAGCAGAAGTTGCCGGTGTAGGACTTTTGCATCTGTATGATTCTGATTTTATAGACGAGCATGCTTACCAGGTGTTTTTAACACAGATCCGGTGCATGATTGGTCAGAAGACTAAGCTGGGAGCCAGAAAGTGTTCTGTCCGTCAGATCACAAGACAGGAGAGCAATGCATTTTTACTACAGTATCATTTTCAGGGTGGCGAGAACGCAAGCTGCATTGGTTTTGGACTGTTCTATCAGGATTTGCTGCTCGGCGTTCTTACGGTTGGCAGGCCGCGGTATGCAAAAGCGGATTATGAGATTATCCGTTATTGCATGCGACCGGATTATATTGTGACAGGATGCTTTCAGAAGCTGTTTAAAGCCTTTTTAAGGACGCTTTCGTCAGATGCGGATATTTTATCGTATATGGACTTGAACAAGCGTATGAGGGCGTCTAGCGTGTATGAGAGCCATGATTTTGAGTATCTTGGAACAACACCGCCGGATTATACATGGTATAACCGGTCCGGGTCTGTAATGCGGACAAGGTATTCTGCTATGAAGAAGAATCTGATAGCACAGGGTTTTGATTCGTCAAAGTCAGAGATCCAGATCATGAAGGAACAGGGTTTTGTCCGGGTGTTCGGTGCAGGTTCCAAAAAGTTCATGTATCACTATAGAACATAGTTGCCGGGTGAACAAAATCTATTGATTTATGAGACGATACGTGCTATACTGATAGCATGACTTAGAAAGAAGGTGGTTCCCATGGGCTGAACAGTTGTCGATGTTTGGTTCCAATGTTTTGAAATGTCATGAGGGATATACAGATTCGTGAGAGTCTGCGAAAATATCATGTGAACAGTGATTTATTGCAATTATATTGATGGAACGCCGTGTGCGGTGAAAGTCGCATGCACGGTGTGAACCGGGGGAAAAGGCGGAGATGCCATCAAAACCTTACCTATCGGTATTGTCTATGGTATTGCTATCACAGCAATGTCATTCTTCACGGATCCTACCATTTCAACACTGACATCCGGTACATTGAATCAGAATGTCGACCTTGGCGGTTTATCGTTCCCGAGAAGATTTGGTGTCAGGTTCAATTCTGACTATATGAAGAAATATCATTTCGTTGGTCAGCAGGCTGTGTGGACAGCTTATGACGATCCTGATTTTAAGAATAATCTTGGTAAGGACTTTTATCACGAGGATATGGTCAGCCGTGAAGGCTGGGCCCGTTACTACTTCGATGGTAAGTTCAAGAACGACGTCGGATATGTGAAGCTGGAGATTAAGAATCCTTCTTCCGGTGCTCTGATCAGAACATTCTATTTTGAGTTCCGTAAGAATTATCAGACCTCTCTGGACGGCCGTGTTTACATGAAGGATCCGATTCTTGAAAACAAGATTATCAAGAATGGTGTTCTGACAGAGATGCGTAAGTTCAAGAAGGCTGGCAAGAACGGGGAACCGGCGAAGATCGTGTTCCGTAAGGCGAAAACCACGTTCAGGGAGAAGAAGATTCTGGATTTCAAACAGCATCAGCAGTTTACAGAAGTGAAAACCAACGCTATTATCAGCACGATGGTGCGTTATTCGGAAAAGCCGAAGGCTGTGTTCCTGATTACACCACCGCATTTGATTGCAAATATTGACAAATACAGATTGATGCGTTTTAACTGTGTCTGAAAATACATGAGTCGGATACAGGAGATGCTGACAGATTTCCACACGTATGAATCTGTTATATTTGTTAAATAGTGGTCGTCCTTGATGAAGTCATCAGGTAAATCAAGGATTATCAGTGGAGAAATAAGCTGGGACGCGGGGTCATGCCCCAATCAGAGAGTGAAGGCTATGATTAAAATCATAGTCAACCGCAACGCGTAGATGGTGAAACTGTGTTTGAGATAATACAGAATATAATCCGTCCAAGAGGCTCCACTATCGGATGACACTGATGCAGAATCAGTGATAAAAAGTTACGCTGGACATCTATTGTAATGATAGAGATGTGAGGATAAAAAGCCTCACGATAACAATTCGGAAATATGCAAAGCTGATTTTGATTTTAATCAAGCAGTTGGTTGATTTGAATTTCGATAAGTCATATATGACAAAAGCGTCACAAAAGCCCCTGTACAAGACCAGGTTTATGTTGGATGAACTTGGAAATCTTCAGTCAGAAGGACATGGTATATCTGGTTTTCAGACGATGCTCTCAATCGGACTTGGCCAGGAACAGCAGTTTAGTGCGACTTGTTGCATATTGAAAAGATGTGCTATGCATTATGCATAAACTGTCATGACGATGTATGGAATGATAAGGTAACACTTTGAAACATACGCATTGATCTACGGCACGCATATTATGTGTGAAGCCCGTTAAAGTCGGCAGAACATGACCGTAATTATACGAAAGTCTTTTTATAAGATGTCATGGATATGCCGGATGTCTATAAATTACCTATGGTTAGTATGTTATCAACAACTGACGAATCCGGGAATTAAAAGCTCTTGAGCTGTTATCATAGAAATGTGATGTATTCGTTGGAGACAAGTAAAAATTAAACTTATGAAAATCTCTTATGTGTTATAGGCACGTACATAACGAATAGGGCTAGACTGGAGACCTAAGGGTAAATATGTTAAGATAGTCATGACGGAACAAGGAAACATACAGAGTTATTTGATTTGAGATTTATTGTTGAAATATCTGCAAGATAATGATATAATACTACATATAATAAAACATTTGGAGTATTATATGAATAAACGCAGTCAATCAATGATTGGAAAAAATTTAGAAGATTTATCACAGAGACAATTCGGTTCTTGGACTGTTATCAGAAGAGCCGATCCGCCTCTATTATCGAAAGCAAAACGCCCAGCCACATATTGGTTATGTCGTTGTAAATGCGGTACAGAAAAAGTTGTAAGTGCGGGTTCATTGAAATCAGGCGATAGCACATCATGTGGCTGCCAAAAGATTTATAACTTGTCCAATAATCTTGACTTGACAGAAAGGGATTTTGGTCGGTGGCATGTAATTGGATTGGGTGTGCCTATTGTGAGTAAATCAGGCCGTACATACAAGACATGGAGATGTCAATGCATATGTGGAACGGTTCGTGATGTTGCTGAATACAGTCTTATTCGTCATAAGAGTGTATCATGTGGCTGTTATAGAAAAGAACAATATGCAAAATCTGTGTCATATGAAGATTTATCGGAACGCAAATTTGGTGAATGGACTGTTATTGGTCGTGAACCCGATAGGTTTTATCCAGGCGGTGGAAGAGCCACAATGTGGAGGTGCAAGTGTAGTTGTGGCGAAGTTCATGT
>ERZ808252.652-NODE-652-length-31553-cov-3.959458_pt1 | contig 31553 bp, 23 predicted proteins | sample MGYA00521242_ERZ808252 | MGnify/ENA primary metagenome ERZ808252 (study PRJEB31516, sample SAMN03275581) | gut metagenome | biome: mammalia-associated habitat; material: feces | host: Papio cynocephalus | place: Kenya | collected 2012-08-07 ...
AGTGCTACACTGTTTTTATGCAAGTATCAATCGTTCTAAATTGCGGAAGCGAAATAAAGCGCAAAATCAAAGGCGACAAAGTCGTATGTTGCGACGGCGGTTTCAACGTATGCACGGTGACGCCCGACGTCATACTCGGCGATTTCGATTCGCTCGAAAAACCCGAAGGTATCGACATTCCCCTCGTCGAGCATAATCCCCACAAGGACGCAAGCGACGGCGAGCTTGCCGTGTACTACGCAAAAGAGGTATACAATGCCGACTCGCTCGTGTTTTACGGCATAACGGGCGGAAGAGTCGACCACGTGCTTTGCAACCTTGCGATAATGCGCCTTGCTCACTCGCTCGGTATGAGCGCGAAAGCCGAAGAAGACGGTTTGGACATTTACTATGTCGAGGGCGAGTTCGATATGCCCACGCAAAAGGGCGAAACCATATCCATACTTCCCTACGGCGAAAACGCACTTGTGAGCGACTCGAAGAATCTCGAATACCCTCTTGACGAACTTATTCTCACCTCTTGCGACTCGCGCGGACTGAGCAACGTGTCGCTCGGCGGAAAGATTCACATCAACGTCAAACGCGGCGGCGTGTTCGTGTTCAGATATATAAAACGATGAATTTTCAAAAAAAATTAAAAAAATTTTTGATTTCGTCCAATAAAACGGACGTTTCGATTGTATATATAACGAAAACAAAAAATTCATCGTTTTTCAAAACCTTTCTAACAAAAAAGCACGGCAGCGCCGTGCTTTTTGATTTTGATTATTGCTAATGTATTTTATTCGGGTGCGGGTGTCCCGCCCAATCGTCATTCAGAGGGAACAAAGTGACCGTGAGAATCAAGCGTAGCGAAATGCGGCTTCGCCTTGATTGCTGCGTCGCAACTTTCGTTGCTTCTCGCAATGACAATCGGAAAAATTTAATTTTCCACAGCTGCGGCAACGCCGCAATATCACTCTCACAGAGTGAGAATCTCACTGTGTCGCAGACACAATATAACTGCACGAAGTGCAATATCGTTGTGCCTAAGGCATTGTACCGCCCTCGATTATTGATTGTTATTTTGATTTTCTTGATTTTCGATTATTTGCTTGTCTATCTCGTCCAATTCTTCGTCGTCGGTCGGTTGCTCGGCTTTGACTTGCGGCGCAGCGTTCACGTCGCTCGACTTTTGCATAAGAGCGGAAAACGACTTCGAGGCAAACAACGTGCTTCCCGCGACGAGAGCGATGAGCATATCGACGAATGCAAACGAGTTGTACGCCATACTGTACGCGATTGCCGTGTCGTACTTGTCAAGGTCTGCGTAGTCCGCAAACGCAAATACGCCCGAGCAGACGTGGCAAGCGTATCTCAACACGACGGCAAGCACGCCGCCGAGCAAGAACGCAACCACTTTTTTGTTCTTGAACACGCCCTTTTCCATAAATATTCCGCTGACGCCGATAAGGCCGAAAGCGAGAGGATAGTCGAGCAAGAATTGCATCGGGTGAATGATGAACGGGTCTTGCAACGCTTGCAAAACGCCGTAAATCGTGCATACGATAAGTCCCCTTCTCGTGCCGAACATACAGCAGTATATCATAAGCGGAAGAAGGCTTGCAAACGTAACCGATCCGCCTTGCGGCAATTTGAAAAGTTTTGCGTACGACAACGCAAACGAGAGTGCGATCGAGATTGCGCCGTACACGATGGAGCGAGTGTCGCTCATCTTGCGCTTGTCGCCGACGAACCACGCCGCCACCATAATCACCATAAACACGACTGCGGACACGATCATTCCGACAAGGTTTGCGCTCGGATAATACTCTGCAATGTCGCCGTAGTATTGCGTCATAAGCACCATAGTGGCAATAAAGCAACCGAGCGTCAAAACGGCGGTGACTATAAAGGAAATCTTGACCGCTTTATCGCTGAAAAGCGAACTTACGAGCATTGCGATTGCCCCCGCGACTACGGTTATGAGCGTTGCGAGTATGGGGTAAAAGAGTTTTGCCTGCATATCGTCGACGTTGCACTGGAATTTGACGTAGGCAAACACCACGACCATAGTTACGGCAAAGCCCGTCGTTATGCCTATGGCATACTTTTTGAAATCGGCAAACTTGTCGCGTCTTTTGAACCATACGAGCAAGCCGACGACGATAAACGCCGCAACGAGCGCGACCGCAAGGTAAAGCGCGACGAATTGCAGTTTGTCGGATAAGGTTTCGATATCCATAAAAAAAGTCCTCCTTCTACTCGGGGGAACTTGAAAAGAAAATGCAATATCCGAAACTTACGTTTTGTTGCTTCCTTACGCGAGGATTATCTCACAAGTTTGAGGGTATCATCTCAGCTTTACAGCACCCCTAGCGAGTTTTATTGTATGCGAGAGGATGATTTAAGTCAATTATTTTGCGAAAATAGCCGAAAAATACCTCAAATTTTGTCAAATTGCCCATTTTCTTGACTTAAAATACGAAAAGTATTATATTGTTTACTACATCAACGAAGGAGAGATAACTTTTATGAAAAAGCAGTTCAAGAAGCCGGAATTCAAACTTCTTAAAGAGTTCAAAGCATTCATAACAAAAGGCAACGTTGTCGATCTTGCAGTTGGTATGATTATAGGTGCAGCATTCACCGCAATCGTAACCGCTCTTGTCAACAACATCTTCAAGCCTCTCATCAACGCAATCCCGATGGGCAATTTGCAAGGTCTTATCACTATGCTCGTCGCAAAGAACGCAGACGGTCTTACGGCGGCGGAATGTGCAAAACAAGGCGTAGAATTCGTGGCGGATTTGTCCAAGTCCGTATACATAGACTGGGGCGCGTTCATTATGGCGATAATCAACTTCCTCATCACCGCCCTAGTGTTGTTCGCAATGGTCAAACTTATCAATATGGTTCGCGGCGGATTTACGGGACTTAAACGCGATACGAAATTCCTCGAATCCCTCACCCCAGAAGAAAAAGCGACCATCAAAGGCAAAGTCGCAACCAAGAAGGAACTTAGAGCAATCAAAGCGGCTCGCGACGAAGCGCAAGCAAAAGCGGACGCAGAAGCGGCTGCGGCGGCGGAAGCGGCAAAACCCGAAACCAGCGAAGATTTGCTTCGCGAAATCCGCGACCTTCTCAAAGCGCAACAAGTTGAAAAAGCAACCGCGCTTCTCGACGAAAAGGCAGACAAGGAATAATCCTTGCACCTCAAAAAACATTCAAGCGAAACCGCTCTTTACGAGCGGTTTTCTTATGCCGTTTTAGGCTAATTTACAGACGTTTATACCCGTTTTACACGTGTTTTTGCGGCTATATGCAAATAATCGTGCGACTTTTATTTTCATAATTTGCGGTTATGCTCGCTTTTATTGTACCGATATTGACTTTTACGTCAAAAAGTGTTATTGTTTAGCGGTGCGCAAATCGCGCGTAAGGATGTGAAATTATGATTGTTTCAACTCTTTCTATGATGGAAGCCCACAGTATGGCAGGATATATCGTCTTGCTTGCGTTGGGCATTCTTTTCGTCGTCAAAGGCGGCGACTGGTTCGTTGACGCGGCAAGTTGGATTGCGGAAGTGTCGGGAATCCCCACTTTCATAATCGGCGCGACAATAGTCAGCGTGGCAACCACAATCCCGGAAATTTTGGTATCTGGCATATCCGCAGCGCAAGGTCAGGCGGCTATGGCAATCGGAAACGCCGTAGGCTCGGTCAACTGCAATATCGCGCTCATTATGGCAATCTCGCTCGTGTTCACCGCACCGCTTTTCAAACGCAAAGACTACGTCATCAAAGTTGCAATCCTCATCGCGATCATCGCTCTGCTCTGGGGTCTCAGTTCAAACGGCACGTTCAACTGGTGGAACGCAATCATTATCCTTGCTATGTTCGTGCTTTTCCTCATAGAAAACATCATCAGCGCAAAAAAACACGCCGATTCGCTCATAAACGAGAAAGGCTTTGAAAGCATAGAGGAAAACCAAGCCAAAGGCGAAGGCATACTTTTTGACTACTTCCAAAAGAAAGAAAGCCAAAAAATCGTGCTTAAAAAGACGGGTATGGTCATCGAGAAAAAGGACATCGTAAAAAATGTTTTCGTCTTTATACTCGGCGCGGCAACCATATTCGTGGGCGCGCAACTTATGTGCGACAACGGCGCGGAATTTGCTCGCGCGCTCAACGTCCCCGAAGGCATAATCGGCGTTACGATTTTGGCAGTCGGAACTTCACTTCCCGAACTCGTCACTGCAATCACCGCAATCGTCAAGAAGAAATCCGACTTGTCCGTCGGCAACGTCATCGGCGCGAACATCATCGACTTGTCGCTCATTCTACCCCTTTGCACGTTCATAACTCTCGGCAAAACAGGCAATCCCCTTCCCGTCGACGCACAATCGCTCACAATCGACTTCCCGTTCTGCCTCGCGGTCGCAGGCTTTGCGCTTATCCCCGCATTGATTATGGGCAAATTCAAACGTTGGCAAGGCGCGATTTTGCTTGCTGGTTACGTCACCTACATCGTACTTCTCGTCCTCAACACCGTCGGCACGATTGCAATTTTCTAATTCAAAACAGCATTAGTATAAAGAAAATAAAAAAAGTCCCATCCGAATCGGTCAAAACGTTACCGGTGCGGATGGGTACCTATTGGTGGAGATAAGCGGGATCGAACCGCTGACCTCTTGAATGCCATTCAAGCGCTCTCCCAGCTGAGCTATACCCCCATAGGTCTTTCTTGTTTGCTCAATCATATTACATCATTTTTGAGATATATACAAGCGATTTTCTCTTTTTTATCGGTTTATTTTAATTTTGAAAAGTAATTAACATATATTATTCACGAAAATTTCTTATCAATTTCTATTTCTTCTTGTTCACTTGCTTTTCTTCACCGTTTCAACAATCAAACAAAAGCATATCGCGGCAACATAATATTGAACAAAATTATTGACTCAAATCGCTGGACTTTACGCAAGCGACGTGCTAAACTTTGTACATCATCTCGATAGAGGTGCGGATTTTATGACAAGCCGACGGCGCAGACTTCGCCGCGGTGGGAAAGGAAAATCCGCCGAAAGAACGGTCGTTCGGTCTGGAACGGTCGCTCTTGGGACAACGCAGAATATGCGTTGTACTGTCACCGCAAGGTGGAGCGCTATCAACGTTGAGCGATATTTCGTATCCGCAATGTTGTTGGCATTGCGGATTTTTTTATCCCCGATGCGATTGCCCGTCGATTTGTAAAATACTTTTCGCAGGAGAAACAACTATGAAAAAAACTTTCAAAATCATCGTTTCGGTGCTGATTTTGGCTGTTTTGGCAGTCTCGGTGGTTATGCTGAGTGCGTGCAACAAACAAGACGAGAACAAAGAAAAACTCGTCGTCGGACTTGAATGCGGATATATTCCATTCAATTTCACCCAACAAACCGACGCAAACGGCGGCATAAAGATAAGCAATGCGGACGGCTACGCAAACGGCTACGACGTGATTATAGCAAAGCGAATCGCAGACGCTCTGGGCAAAGAACTCGTCATAGTCAAAACCGAGTGGGACTCGCTCGTCCCCGGCGTTTCGGCAGGCACGCTCGATTTGATTATCGCAGGCATGAGCCCCACCGCCCAAAGGCGCGAATCCATTGACTTTTCAAACGCCTACTACGAAAGCAACCTCGTCATCGTCGTAAGAAAGGACGGCGCATACGCGCAAGCGAGCAATCTCGACGATTTTTCGGGTGCGAAAATTGTTGCGCAGCAAGGCACTTTCCACGAAAAAGCGTTGCAAGAGCAAGGCGAGCAACACGGCATAACCGTCGGTACGTCTATGGCAACCTTTCCCGAAATGACGATTGCGCTCAACGCAAAAACCATTGACGGATACGTCGCCGAAGAACCCGGCGCGATTGCGGACTGTGCGGCAAACGAGGCGTTGACCTTCGTTCACCTCACCAACAACGACACTGGATTCACCGCAAGCGCGGAAGATACGCAAATCGCAATCGGTATGAAATACGGATTCGAGTATAAGGACGCCATAAACAACATTCTTGCAGGCATATCGCAAGAGGAACGACTCGCAATTATGCAAGACGCAGTCACTTACTCGACCGACAACACGACCCTTAAATCCACTTTCTTTTCGAGAATCGGAAATATCATCAAAACCTACTATCTATCCATATTAAAAGGCGTTGGCTACACCATTTTGGTTGCAATCGTCGGAACGGTCGCAGGCTTGTTTATAGGTCTTTTGATAGGTATGTACCGCACTCTCGACACGCCTAAAAACAAAGTGCTTGTCGTGCTCAAAAAAATCGGCGACGTGATTTTGTCGGCGTACATCGAAGTGTTCCGCGGCACGCCTATGATGGTGCAGGCAATGGTTATTTTCTGGGGTTCTGCGCTCATCAACGACGGCAACACTATGAACGTCACCGTCGCGGGTCTTATCATCGTTTCCATAAACACGGGCGCGTATATGGCGGAAATCGTCAGAGGCGGCATTATATCCATAGACAAAGGACAGTTCGAGGGCGCGCAGGCGATAGGTATGACGCACTCGCAGACAATGTGGAACGTCGTTTTGCCGCAAGTGCTTCGCAATATTATGCCGAGCGTTGCAAACGAATTTGTCATCAACATCAAGGACACGTCGGTGCTGAACGTCATAGGCTTCACCGAACTGTTCTTCTACGGCAAATCAATCGCACTCAACACCTACGCGATATTTGAAACCTATCTCGTGGTTGCGGCGATATACTTCATACTCACCTTCACCATAACCAGAATTTTGCGCCTCGTCGAAAAGAAAATGGACGGCAAAAAGGATTATCAGATTATGGGTTCGCAAAATATGGACGCAGAATCTATGTTGCGCGAGAAAAAAGCATTAGGGGGCAACGAACAATGAGCGAAATTATAAACGAAACACGATTCGAAAAAGATTCAAACCCAAACGACGTCGTTGTAATCGATGTGGAAAACATCTCGTTAGATGTCGAAAATATCGACGATAGCACAAGCGACGATACGACCCAAAGCGCAACCGAGAATACGAGCGAAAGCACCGCCGCACCCGTCATCGAAGTGCGACATCTCGGCAAGACGTTCGGCACACACGAAGTGCTAAAAGACATCGACTTTGACGTTGACAAAGGCGACGTGACTTGCATAATCGGCTCGTCGGGAAGCGGAAAATCCACCCTGCTTCGTTGCATAAACCTCTTTGAAACGCCGACTTCGGGCGAAATCTATTTCCACGGCGAAGACGTGACGAAAACCAAAAGCGCGCCCAAATACCGCGAAAAAGTGACGATGGTGTTTCAGTCTTTCAATCTTTTCAACAATATGAGTGTGCTTGCAAACTGCACAATAGGTCCGCGCAAAGTGCTGAAAATGAAAAAAGCCGAAGCAAACGGCGTTGCTATGAAATATCTCGAACTCGTCGGAATGAGCGCGTACGTCAACGCAAAACCGCGCCAACTGTCAGGCGGACAAAAACAGCGTGTGGCAATCGCTCGCGCGCTTGCAATGTCGCCCGAAGTCATACTCTTTGACGAACCCACTTCCGCCCTCGACCCCGAAATGGTGGGCGAAGTGCTGGAAGTTATGAAAGAACTTGCAAAAACGGGACTTACTATGATTGTTGTTACTCACGAAATGGCATTTGCGCGCGACGTTGCAAACAAAGTCGTGTTTATGGACGGCGGCGTTATCGTGGAAGAAGGCGCACCCGAACAAATCTTCACCGCGCCCAAAGAAGAACGCACGAGAGCCTTCCTCTCTCGTATGCTTGCAGAGAAGCAAAACGGTTGAGCGTAGCGGCACGCCGCAAAGGACGAAAGGAAAAAGGCGGAATCGGAAATCAAACGAGCAAAACCGTCGAAAACCGAATATCTAAACGCATAAAAGGAATGTGGAAGCATTCCTTTTTGTTTGCAAAAAAATCGACTTTCCAGAGAAAAAAGCAATATTCGTTTACACGAATCTTAAATAAAAAATATATTAACAGATATTTTAATATTATCAATAAAAAACAAAAACTTGCGAACTCGGACAATGTGTGCTACATTTTTGTTGAAGCAAATCGCTTTGAGGAAATATGTACAAAAAAGCATTTTTGAAAACTATAATTTTTATTTTGACGTTATGCGTTGCGTGCTGCGCGCTTTTTGCGTGCAACGAAAAACCCGACGATACGCCCGAGCCTACCCCTACGCCGACGCCCGAACCACCGAAGTATTACGAAGCAAAAGAGGGCTACCAATACGGCGAGGACGTCGAGATAACCTATCACTCGCAAGTGACGAACGACATAAAACACGCCTACGTCACCTTGCCCGCAAACTACGACGAAAACAAAAAATATCCCGTGCTTTATCTTTTGCACGGTATGGCTTGCACCCACAAGAGTTGGCTTGAAATGTGCAACGCAAAATACGTCGTGCAAAATCTCACAATAGAAGAAAACGTAAAAGAAATGATAATCGTTTCCGTCAACAGCATAGTGACGCAAGGCGAAATCCCGCCGTCCACTTTCAGCGAGGACTACTGCACCGCATTCGACAAGACGGGCGAGGACATAATTACGTCGCTTATGCCCTACGTCAACGAGCATTATTCCACGCTCACCGACAGAAAAAACACCGCCATTGCGGGCTTTTCTATGGGCGGGCGCGAAACGTTGCTCACCGCCTTTGCGTATCAGAATTATTTCAACTACGTCGGTGTGTTCTCGCCGTCGGGATTCGGCAAAAAAGCCGTGTCTTTCGATACGACCGTACCCGATTTTAAGTACGAGGACGGCAAAAGTTTCGACGTCGTTATGCTTGCAATCGGCAACATTGACACGATGACGAGTTTGTTCTTCCCCGCAATCGACCAAAAACTCACGCAAAACGGAATCGAACATCTAAGCAAAAAATATCAAGGCGGACACGACCAAAGCGTATGGCGCGCGGCACTTTACGACTTCGTGCAACTCATTTTCACGGAAAACCAATAAAAATCGGTTATCTAACCGTACAAACACAAATTTTGCGTCATAACGGCGGCATAAAAGAGCGATGCTTTGCGGATTGCTCTTTTTATTAATTATCGGTCATTTTGTATTCCGCGTTGACTTTGGGCAAATTTTTCTATAATATAGAAACGTAAAAAAAAACAAAACGAGGGTTATTATGAACAAAAAAATCGTTTTTGCAGTGCTTCTTGTGCTTGTGCTTACGCTTTCTTGCTCGTTCTTCGTCGCTTGCAACGAAAAACCGGCAGAAAACTTGCGCGAAGTTGACAAAGACAGCACCGAATACAGAGTATTTTTCGACGATTTCGACGGCGAACTCGACACGAACTATTGGAACGTACATCACGAATTGCGCAAAGGCGGCTACTGGGATAAGGACCAAGCCTTCACGAAAGACGGTAATCTCGTGCTTCGCACCGTTCAAAAAGAGGACGGCAAGTTCTATATGGGCGCAATCGACACGATGAACAAGTTTGAAACGCACTTCGGATATTACGAAGCACTCTGCTACCTTCCCAAAGCGAGCGGAATCTGGTCGGCATTCTGGCTTATGGCTCAAAGTATGGGTGCACCGACAAGCGACGTCAGCATTGCAGGTGCCGAAATCGACATTATGGAATCGCCCTACTACAACCCCATTGGATTGAAAAACGTTATGCCCACCGACAAAGACACCTATCAATGCGCGGTGCACGTCGGCGACTACGAAGACAACTATCTCAAAAAAGAAACTTTTATCAATTCGGACAAGGTGAACGGTGTTGACGTCAACATTTACGACGGCTGGCATTCGTTCGGACTTGACTGGACAAGCGAATACTACCGCTTCTATTGCGACAGACAACTCGTGTTCGAGATCACCGACAAAAAATACATCTCAACCGTGACAAATGACTATTTGTTCCTTTCGATCGAAATCGGCGGAAGCAACGGCGAAGCGGCAAAACCCGACTTCTTGTTTGCAAACAGCGTATTCGAGAACCCCGAAGGAACGTTCCCCATCGACTTCCTCGTCGATTATGTCGCAGTCTACTCGAAATGCCCCTTCTGATAATTGGATTGCAAACTCTGATATCGCAAAGTAAAATCGTATTATAAAAAGAATCTCGCAAATTGCGGGATTCTTTTTTTTGCTTTTTATGCTTAACGTTTTTGTATAATTTGAGGTTTGGTATAGCTTGATGTTTCGTTATGCGCAACTTTTTTGCGATAAAATCGGTTTTTATCGTCGCTTTACGAATGGATTTTTTCAATCAAAGCGCTGTTGACCTGATAGGTCGAACTCGGCGTTATTTCGGCGTCGTTAGTGTAGCCGTAAAGCGTAATCGACGCGTTTTTCAAGAGTTTTGCAACCGTCGTTGCGATACTTCCGCCCTCGGGGGTGAGAGTTTTGGAATCGAACTTGTAGAAACGACTGTCTTCCATGCTCAGATTGAGATAAGTCGGTTCATTAAGCACGGTGTATCCGCCACTCGAAAAGATACCTGTGCACATAAACGCCGCGTGAATATAAGTCTTGTCGCCGTCAACGTACTTTGCGTCTTTAAATGCGGAATTTTCGTTGATAAGATAGCCGACGGAAGTTGCCAAAACATTGTCTATCGCATCGAAGCCCGTTTCGATAAACTTAGAGTTGTTTACGTCCTGCCAGTTGTATGCGTTGAAGAATCCCGTTTGCTTGACCGTTGCGCAAATGCCCTTATTGTAGAAGTTTTCTATATAATACTTCTCGTTTGCCTCGGCGAGGTCTTTGTTTTTGTTATAGTTGCCGTCAACGAAACGATAGTCGGAATTGCTCTTTCTGGTGAAATGCTCGTGGGTGACAGACAACATCGTGCCGAGCGTATTCGAGCAAATCATATTGTGCATATCGATGTGCGAATAATAGGGCATCACGATTTTTTTGCCGGTTTTCTCGTCTATATCGTCGAGATCTTCCATTCGAGTCGGGCTGTACATACCGGTTTGACCGATATTTCTTATAATACAACCCTTGTATGTCACATCGCAATTAAACGGATTCAAACCCTGTTGTGCGTTTTCGAAAATACTGTACTCGAACGTGATTCCGCCGCCATACTCGATTGAAGCGTGGTATTCACCGGCATTCGGATCGATTTCGCATATGTAGCCTTTGAACGAGGCAGCACCCTCTGCCGTGACGGAATCGGTGTCGCCCTCGATTTCGTTTGCGCGCAGAACGATATTGCTTATCGTGATTCCGTTCCACTTGACTCTTGTAAGATAATTGTCGAGTTGCCCCGTCTTTGCACTTATAATATGATTGTTGCCGTACACGTCGCCGTAGAACTTGACGCATCTGTCGTAGTCGATGTTACCTTTAACGGTTTTGTTGCCGTCTTTGTCAACGTCGTACTCTATCCAGTCCTCGTAAGAGCAATCGTTTTCGAGGCAAATCGCATACAATCGCTTGGAATACGGCGCACCTTTGACAAGGTACACGTTGTCGGCAGTTTCATGTCTGAAAATCTCGATGCCGTCGGGATTTACGACATTATCTTCTGCCGTAGCATATGCTTTCTGATCCTGCGTTGCTCGGAACAGTTCGTCGATATTGCTTGCCATAACGCCGTAAACGACGTTCAAAGTGACGGTTTCGGTGGTGAATCTCGTCATACCCTCGTACTTGGGGTATCTTGCGCTGACCTTGACAACCACTTTTTGCTTGCCTTTGCCTTCGAGCGAATTGTTGAACACGACTTTGTTTGCAACGAGCGTATCCATAGAGGCGTACTCGCCGCCCTCTACGATTTCAAAAACGTATGCGGAATAGAACTCGGCAAGTTGCGCGGCGGTTGCGTTTTCGGGTTCGCCTTGCACGATAACGTGCGTGTAGTTTGCCGTCTTTGCGTTGCTCGCTTTCACGTCGATATATCTTTCGCTTGCAAACACTGTTTCGCGCGCAATGCCTATGGCAAGCGACGCGTCCGACGTACGCAGTTGAATTTGCGAAAGTTTGCGCTGTACGTTTATGGTTATGCTCGTGGATTTTTGTCCGACGGTTGCGGTGATTGTCGCAACGCCGCTCGAAACGCCCTTGACTTCGCCCTTGTCGTTGACCGTTGCAACGCTCTCGCTTGAAGACGACCACACGGCATTTTCGATTTGGTCGGTTTTTAACATATCTTTCCACACCAAATCGAGGTCGAGCAGGTTTTCACCGACGGAAAGGACGTAGCCGCTTCCGTTTTCGTAAAAACGACTATTGTTGATTGTTATGTCCCCGTCAACGCAACTCGCGATAGCGAGTTGAACGCCGCTCTTTACGGTTATCACGGCGATGTTTTCGACCATTGTCAAAATTCCCGATTCGTCCACCGTTGCGCCGCTTACGTTCGTTATATCCTCTTTCACGACGCCGATTTCTTCGAGAGTCAAAGATTTTCTGCTCGTCACGAGGTTTTCGCCGAAGCGAGAACTTGCGCCCTTCTGCTCGACGGTAATATCGATTTTGCCTTCGACGTATTCTATTTGATTGCCGTTTTCGGTGGAATACACGCTTGCGCGCAAACTTATCGTGGTTTGCCCCGCTTTGAGAGCGGTGATAACGCCGTTTGAGTCAACGGTCGCAACGCTTTCGTCCTCGACTTGCCAAATCGTGTGATTGACAATGCTGTCAATCGGCGTATAGGAAGCGAGAATACGCATAGATTCGCCAACGCCCAACGTTGTTGTTTCGTCCTCGCCGACAGCGAGTTCAACTCTTTCAACGTCGTAGCCCATTACGGACACGGTGAGGGTTTTGGACACGGTTTCCGCTTGAGCGCGCACGGTGAATTTGCAAAAGGAACTGACAATCATTTTGCCGGTCGTGTTCGACTCGACTTCCTTGCCGTTTTCGTCGACGAAAGCCGCCGCCGGATATACCTTTTCAAGCAAAATATCCGCCATTTCGGCAATTATAAGGGACGAATCCTTGTAGTACTTGCCACGTGCGATATTGTAGGCATTTTGCCTTTCCGTCGTAGAAAAAGAGCCTTGAGCGAGTTCGTTTTCCAGTTCCGCCGTAAGCGCGGATCGTTTTGCAAGATATTCGTTTCTGCTTGCTTCGGATTGTAAGTCCGTGTACACAACGTCCCCCACGATTTGCCACTCGACCGTCTTGTCGGTGGCTTTTTCGGGGTAAATTTTCGCGTCGAGATAGTTGTAGATGTTGACGTTAGAAACCTCGTCGAGAGGTATTTGAAGGTCGTATATTTCCTTGCCGTTTTTGTCGAGCAACTGCAAATCCTCAACAGCGATATGCGCGCTCATCGACACGATGACGGACACAAGCGCAACGACAACCAAAACGATTATCGGTATGAGGATTAAGATTCCAATCATTACTTTCTTCATAGTCTATCCTTTGCAATTTGGCAAATCACTTGTGCAATCTGTCGATCAGTGCGTCGTTGACCTGATACGTCGTCGTGGGCTGGATGTTTTGCTTATTGTCGTAGCCCCATATACCCGCCGACACGTTTTTAAGTATTTTCTCGCCTGCACCTGTTATGCCTGTGTTTTCCACTTGCATATCCGCCGTATTAATGTACGAAAGACGCTTATCTTGCGTGGTGATTTGACTATATACCTTTTCAATTGTGAAGTTTGTTGTAACGCCTGCCGAAACAAAAGCGATGTGAATCCAGCACGCGTCCTTCGAGTCGATGATTCTGCGCGATTCGAAGAAAGAGTTGGTTCTCATAACCTCGTCGCTTGCATTCGCAATCAAAGTGTTGAGATACTCGTTGCCTGCGTCGATAAGCGTCGCGCTCGAAACGGGTTGCCAGTTGTACGCGTCGATAAAGCCCGTCTGATTGAGGACGAAGTTTATGCCGTTTGCATAGAATTTGTCCATAAACCACTTGTCGTTTTCCTCTGCCGTGGCAGCAAAGCGGTAGTCTGTGACTTTGCCTTTTATCGTATAATTCTCATAGTTGACAACCGCAACCGAGCCGAGTGTGTTGGAAAACACGATGTTGTGGAAATTCAAGTGTGCGTAGTACGGATAGAACACTTCGCCGTCGCTGTGCATACGACATTGGGTGTTTATGCCCATAAATTTGAGGTTTCTGATTATGCAACCGTCAAACGTCGCGTCCGAATTGTTGACGTTGATCGCCTCTTTTGCGTTTTCAAGGATGCAATATTCCATTCTGACGTTTTCGAGGCGATAAGTGTCCCAACTGACGTGGCTGCCGATAATGCCCAAAATGCCCGTAAAATCTTTGGTGTCTTCCGCACTTTCAAGTGTGTTTTCGGTCTTGTCTTCGGCAATATTGTTGGCACGCAAAATGAGGTTGGACATCGTGACGTTCGACCACGATATACGCATAATTTTGGTGTTTTCGTCGAGTTGGTTGGTTTCGGTGGACAACATAAAGTTGTTGCCGTACACGTCGCCGTAGAAATTGAGTCGTTCGTCCGGACCTACGAGATGTTCGCCTTGCTCTGCAATAGTATAGCCGACGTTACCCTCGAAACAAATCGCATACGTCGTTTTCGACGAGGGATTCGTACGCACGCGGTATACGCTCGAGTCGTAAGCGTTGGTGATTTCGTATTTGATTTGAGAAGGAATAATATTCCCTTCCGCTTCTGCATAGGCGCGTTGATTTTTTGCCGCAACCTCGATTTCGGCAACGGAGGACACCGCAACGCCGTAGATTGCGTTGATTGTGACTTCTTGCGTCGTGAACTTACTCATACCCTCGTACTTGGGATATTTTGCGCTCACTCTGACTTTTATGCTTTGCTTGCCCTTGCCCTCGAGAGCCTTGCCCTCGTCGCTGAAAACGAGTTTGTTGCGCACGGTTTGGTCGAAGTGCGCATATTCGCCGCCCTCTACCACCTCGAAGTTGAACGAGGAATAGAACAAATCGAGTTCTTCGGCGGTTGCGTTTTCGGGCTCGCCTTGAACGACTATGAGAGTGCTGTTTGCAATCTTCGTATCGTCGCTTCTTACGCTCGTGGGATTGAGGAATCTTTGGCTTGCAAACACCGTTTCTCTTGCAAGACCGACGGCAAGCGAGGCTTGCGATGTGCGAAGTTGCACGGAAGCGAGTTTGTTTTGAACGTTTATCGTCACGCTCGCACTCTTTCCGTTTGCGGTTGCCGTTATCGTTGCAAGACCGCGCGAAACGCCTTTGACTTCGCCTTTTTCATTGACGGTCGCAACGCTTTCGTTGTTGGACTTCCACGAAACGTTCGTCAAAACGGTTTCGTTGGTCATATCCGCCCAAATCGCAGAGAGTTTGAGAGTATGCTCGCCAACAGCCAGAACGTAGCCGTCGTCGCGGTATTCGTAGAAATCTTTGTTGTTTATGACGATTTCGTCCGCATCGCACTTTTCGATTTCGAAATTCTTGCCGTTTACGCTCAAAACCGCCTTGTTTGCGGTTATTTTAACTTCGCCTTTTTCAATCGTGCAACCGCTGACCGCTACCGCTTCGCCGCTTATGCCGAGTTCGGAAAGCGTGAGCGTAGATTTGCTCGTCACGATTCTGCTACCGTAGCGCACGCTTGCGCCGTTTGCGCTTACTTCGACTTCGCAAGTGCCGTAGACCTTTGCACCCGTCGAGAACACGCTTGCGCCGTGAGATATGACCGCTTTGCCTTCGCCTACGCCCGTTACGACGCCGTTTTGGTCGACGATTGCCACTTGCGTATCGGAACTCGTCCACTCGCTGTCGTTGACGATGCTGTCAATGGGCGTGTAGGACGGAATGAGGCGCACCGATTCGCCAACCGAGAGTTTGCCCTCGCCGCTCTGCGCACGCACTTCCACGCGTTCAACGTCATAGCCGACCACTTTTACGCCGATGGTTTTGCTGACGTTTTCGGCAACCACCTGCACCGTAAACGTACAGTACGAGCCGATGACGATTTTGCCCGACGTGCTGGACGCCGTTTCGTTTCCGTTCTCGTCGACGAAGGTAGCAGCAGGCCACACTTTCGCACTCGACGACGGATTGTTTATATACTGCTTGTATTTGTTCTCATACTCGCTGTCGGTGTAGGATATATCACCGGAAATCTTCCACTCTATGGTGTAATTGTTCGCCTTTTGAGGGGAAACGACGACGTCGAGATAATCTTTGAGATTGACCACTTTGTCCGCTACGTCTTTGAAATTCAGCGGAAGTTCGTATATGGTATTGTCCGAATCCTTATACTTTAATTCTATATTTTCAACCGCAATATGCGCTTGCGCCGAAACGATCGAGGAAACCATCGCGACGACGAGAAGAATAATAATCGGTATAAGAATGAGTATACCTATCATCACTTTTTTCATAATGCGAATTTCCTTTTCTTACGGAATGATTTTTTGATAACGCTTGTTGAGGTTGACGAAAAGTCCCGCAAGCGAACCTGCGAGCAACAGAAGCGTTACGCCGCTCAAAATGAGGTATATCGCGTTCATATTTCCGCCGATCGGCACACCGCCTATCGAAAACGGGAAGAAACTGAACAACATAGTGAACAGACCATATGCGATTGCCGCCACGATGCCGACGATGAGTGCGAGAGCGACGTTTTTGTTTGCCGCCACAAGTTCGCCGTCGCCCGATACGTTGAACGTCGGGGACTTGATGTCCGCAATCATACTGAGGCAAGTGAGGCTCAAAACGAGCATTTCCGCAATGCCGAAAATCGCGCCCACGTCAAGCGGCGTAAGCAAATGTCCGCCCGCCTCGCTCGTGTAGTATCCGCCCGAAACCGCGCAAGAGAGCGCAACCGAAAGCGAACCCGTCATCGTGTAAAGCAAGAACTTGACGAGAATCTGATTGGTGTAACTTACGGGTATTATCTTCGTGTGGTAGAAGCAGTTGCCTTCCCTCGATATGCAAGTCGAGGCAAACGACACGATAATCGTGACGAATATGACGATAACCATAAGCGTAAGACCGGGCATAATGCTCGCGCCGACGCTTTCCGTACCCATAGTGGCGGCGAGTCTGTTGCAGAAAAACACCATTACGGGCGCGGCGCACGCCATTGCGAAGTACTGGAAGGAATAGTTGAAACTTCTCAGAATGAGATAGAACTCACGTCTGAAAAGCGCGTACCACACCGGACGGCGCACGTCTTTGATTTTCTTTTTGAAAGAAGCCTTTTGCGTTTCGATTCCGTAAAGAATGGTTTTGTAGTACTCTCTCGTGGTCACGAAGTACGCGCCCACGCCGAACGCTACGTTGACGAGGAACATATAGAGGAATCTCAACGCGTATTGACCGTTTGAAAGCCCTGCGTATTTTCTTCCGTTTATGATTTCCGCATACCAGTTGAACGGATAAGCGTTTTGCGCAAAGTGCTTGTATCTTGCAATCATATCCGCCGAGAATATCGTTTGATTGGAATCTTTGAGATATTTCAATACGTTGCTGAGGGACACGAGATAGAGCACGAACACCGCGCAAATCACGATAATCGTGAAAATCAGCACCAAAAGAAACTGATTCTTTACGAGGTTGAGCACCTTCATAACGGGCACGGCGATTATGTTTGCGATAAAGAACGGCAAAAGCGTACTCAAAAGCACTATGCCGATATAAGCAAAGTAGTCGCCAACGCTTGCGTGCGTCACGATTCCGAACGAGATATAGAACGGAAGCATAGTGAGCAAGCAGGTGACGAGATTGTGCAAATAGCAGTAAATGGATTTTGCAACGAGAATCTCTTTGCCGCTGACGGGAAAGCGCAACAGCATTTCGTTGTCGCCGTTCTGATATAGGTTTTTAATGACCGTACTCGTCGAAATTATGGTTGCAAGCGCAATCGTAAACGTCGCAATGATAACCAAAAACTCGATACGCAAGCCCGAACGGGTCACGAATACGTTGCTCAAATAATATATGCCCGTCACAAGCACGGCGTAAACGAGGATAAAGAACAGCGCGTTGCCCGCTTGTGCGAGTTTTTTCAAATGTCCCGTACCCTGCGAAATGCCGTATCTCGATTTGAGGTCGAGTCTGAAAAGCGTTTTCACGCTCTGCATAGAAAACGGAGTTTTTTCCATCACTTTTCCTCCACGATGTCCACGATCTCTTCGACGACGACTTCTTCATCGCTTTGAGGCGGCAACTGAGGACGCATATCCGGGCTTTCTTGCGCAACATAGTCCTCAAACAATCTTTCATCGTAAGTTCCGGTAACGCGGAAGAAGGTTTCTTCGAGGTTTGCCTTGTTCGCGTCGTTGCCGGCAAGGTCGATTATGTCGATGAGATGTCCGTCGTTGACGATTGCTGCTCTGTGGCAGAGTTTCTTCACGAGATCGAGGTTGTGACTCGAAAAGAAAACCGTGTTGCCCTTTGCGCAATGCTCTCTCATATACGAGATGATTTCGGCAGTCGATTGCGGGTCAAGACCCATCATAGGTTCGTCAAGCACCCAAAGTTTCGGATCGTGAATAAGCGCGGCGATGATACAAATCTTTTGTTTCATACCGTGCGAATACGACTTGATTTGTCTGTCGATCGCATTTTCGAGTTTGAAAAGTTTGGCGTAGCGATCGATTCGCTCGGTGCGCACGAGCGAAGGAACTTTGTAAAGGTCGGCGACGTAGTTGACGTATTCCCTGCCGGTAAGGCGTTCGTAAACGGAATGGTTGTCGGGAACATAGCCCATTTCCATCTTGGCTTTTATCGGCTCTTTCACGATGTCGTGACCGCAGATGGTTATCGTGCCACTGTCAAAAGGCAGTATGCCCGTGAGGCACTTTATCGTCGTGGATTTGCCCGCGCCGTTTTGTCCGAGAAATCCGAAGATTTCGCCCGGACGCAATTCAAAAGATATATCGTCAACCGCGACTCTGTCGCTCTTTGGGTAAGTTTTTTTCAAGTGTTCTACTTTAAGCATAAAAATTGTTCTCCTTCGAGTTTTTTAGGGCATACGCCCCTTATGTGCGCGTACGCATACGCGCGCAAATGCGCAAGCGAGAATACGCCTGCCACCAAAAGTTCTTAAATATCATTGCATACAAATAGGTGAAATGCTCAAAAAGGCGTTCGAGGCGCAAATGTCGTCGTTCCTCAATGCAAACCCTTTGACCGTGCGCGAGTCGCATTTTATGTCGCGGCGTACGTTCTGAAACGAGCGTATCGCGTTGACGCGCGCAATGTAGGTCGCAACGTAAACGAAAAACAAAAACGTCAACACCGTAATATAGGCAATCGTCATATTGACGATAATCGCCCTAAACGTGAAAAACGAGAATTGATGGAAAGAATCCCTGAGCAACGCAACCGTAATAACCGTCGTGGCACACGCCGAAAAATACCTGCGAATACGGCGCGGAAAACACCTTGCCACCATAAACAGGATAAGCGCGGCAAACAGCCCTGCAAATGTCTTTGCAAAGCCTACGAGATAATCCGCTGCTTGTGTCAGAAACGACAAAAAGTCCATTCTTTCCTCTTGCCACGCGCTTTTATAGTGCATACATACATGCGTATATACGCCATATGCGCATGCGCAATCCTTTTTTGTATTTTACCAGTATAAACTCATATTGTCAAATTAAAAACTATATTTTGCGGTCGAGCGCGGTTTTTAGCACAATTTTTAAGGGTGTTTTAATTCGTCTCATTCGCTTGACTATATTTCAAACAAAGCGTATAACATTGACTTGACGAAAGAAACTCGCACCTTATGACGAGTTTCAAACGTCCTAAAACCACGTTGCGCCGAACACTCGATTCGGCACAGGAAGGCTATATATGTTCACTCAAACTTTATCCGCAATAGCATATTTTGAAATTTTGCTTCCGCTTGCGCTCATACTTCTTTGCGCCAAACTTTTCTCGCTTTTGGGCAAGAAAATAGGGCTTCCGCAAGTGGTTGGCATGCTTATTGCAGGCATACTTCTCGGCTTTATCAAGTACATCCCAAACCAAACCGTATTCACCGATTACACCCTCGAAGGTCTGTCCTTCCTAGCAAAAATCGGCGTTATACTAATTATGTTTTCGGCAGGACTCGAAACCGACCTCAAACAGTTCAAAACCAGCGGCCTTCCGTCCGTTTTGATTACGATTCTGGGCGTTTTGTTCCCTCTCGGATTCGGGTTTTTGGTTGCGACTGCGTTTAACGGCGGATTCAAGGATATGACTCAACACCAAGTCATAACCAACCTCTTTTACGGCGCGATTTTGGCGGCAACCAGCGTCAGCATAACCGTCGCCGCACTCAAAGAACTCGGCAAACTCAACACCAAAGTCGGCACTTCGATCGTCGCCGCCGCAATCCTCGACGATATTATAGGCGTCATTCTTCTTTCCCTTTTCATATCCCTCGACAAGGGCAACGGACTCGACGGAATCGGAATCGCAATCGGAAAAATGATAGGCTTCTTCGCCGCCGCAATCGGCGTTGGTATCGTTGCGCACCTGCTTCTCAAACACTACCTCAAACGCCACCCCGAACACCATAGACGTATCCCGATTATAGGCTTTGCGATGTGCTTCTTCTTTGCGTACGCCGCGGAAAAATGGTTCGGCGTTGCGGACATCACGGGCGCGTACGTTGCAGGCATTATGCTTTCCACCCTCTCCGAATCGGGCTACATCGACAGAAAAGTCGAGGTCAGCAACTATATGATTTTCGCACCCGTTTTCTTTGCAAGCATAGGCATAAATGCGGATTTCGGCGCGATTTCGCCCACAATCGTCGGCTTCGGCTTTGCATTTATCGCCGCAGGACTTTTGGGCAAAGTTATCGGTTGCGGACTCGGCTCGCTCATTTGCAGATACTCGTTTATGGACAGTCTGCGCGTGGGCATCGGTATGATGGCAAGAGCGGAAGTCGTGCTCGTCTGCACGCAAAAGGGCGTTGACAGCGGACTCGTAGACGCGTCGATTATGCCCTTCGTTTTGATATTGATTATCGTGTCTTCCCTTCTCACGCCACTGCTGCTGAAACTTACCTACAAACACGACAAATCGAACGATACGCCGAGCGACACGCCTATCAACCCGCCCCTTATTCCCGACGAACCGACGAACGATGAAGACACTGCCGCACCCGAGGGAATTAATAATTAATAATGAATAATTAATAATTGAGGAAGGCGAAGCCTTAACTCAAAACTTGTTTGAAGACTACTCGTATACGGAATTTACTATTTCGAAGACGAGATAAAAAACCGCCGTCCGCGATTATATCGCGGACTTTTTTAATGTCAACTCGTTCGAAGCGCACTTATAAACGGTATGTGTCAATTCGCAGATAGGGAAAACACCTGAGGAAAGGGGAAATTTTAATTAAAGTACACGCGCTACACTTTTGTATAGTGAGCAATACAAAAACTCTATAAGCGGCTCGCGTTCCGTCTTTGAAATTACTTTTCGTAACCATTATAAAAATAATCGCACCCAAACAGATGTATAACGCGAAAGAGACACCCGAACGGCAACCCTAATTTACTAATCGTAAATGAGTTGACGGGCGGGTGTCTCTGACAAAGTTAGACGCTGTTTGGTGCGATTATTTTATAATGGAAGGGTTCCAGTGGGGATCCGCCTCAAACCCCATAATCTTCACTGCCGTTGCCGCTACGTCGGAAAGTCCGAACGAACCGTCTGCGATTTCACAATCGTAGTTGTAGACGATGAACGGAACGGGATTGAGCGAGTGCGCGGTACGCACGGAAATGACGCCTTTCTTGTTCTTTTCGAGCATTTCGTCGGCGTTGCCGTGATCGGCGGTGACGATGAGCGCGTAATCGTGCTTTTTGACGACAGGAAGAAGTCTCGCAAGAGCGAGGTCAACCGCTTCGACCGCTATCCTCGTTGCGTCGAGATTGCCGGTGTGTCCGACCATATCGCCGTTGGGATAGTTGCAACGGATGAAGCCGTATTGCTCGGATTCGATCGCCTCGATAACCTTGTCGGTGACTTCTGCGGATTTCATCCACGGACGTTGATCGAAAGGCACATTGTCGGAAGGCACTTCGTCCCAAACTTCGAGTTCGTCGCTGAACTTTTCAGAGCGGTTGCCGTTCCAGAAATACGTGACGTGACCGTACTTTTGCGTTTCGGACACGGCATAGGATTTCACGCCGTGATTGACGAGAAATTCGCTGAGCGTGTACTTGATTTGCGGCGGTTCGACGAGGAATCTCTTTGGCAAATGCAAGTCGCCGTCGTATTGAAGCATACCTGCGTAAAGCACTTTGGGCATATTGCCTCTGTCGAAGCCGTGGAAGTCGGCATTGTCGAACGCCATAGAGATTTCGATGGCTCTGTCGCCGCGGAAGTTGAACAAAATCACACTGTCGCCGTCGTGCATTGCGCCGACGGGTTGACCGTCCTTTTTGATGACGAAAGCAGGCAAATCCTGGTCGATAATGCCGGGGTTTTCGTTGCGGTAAGTTTCGATGGCTTCGGTTGCGCTCGCAAACCCTCTGCCCTCGCCGTAAACGTGGGTGTAGAATCCCGCTTTAACCATATCCCAGTTTGCGAAATATCTGTCCATCGTGATGACCATACGACCGCCGCCGCTTGCTATACAAGCGTGGAAATTATCGTCGTTCAATTCCGACATAGCGTTTTCGAGCATATCGACGTAAGTGAGCGCGCTCGTTGCCGGAACGTCTCTGCCGTCAAGCAAGACGTGAACAAACACTTTCTTTACACCGTCGCGCTTTGCGCCCTTAATCAATGCGATTAGATGCCCGATATTGCTGTGTACGTTGCCGTCCGAGAGCAAGCCGATGAAGTGCATTGCGCTTGCGTTTGCAACGCAGTTGTTTTTGAGTTCTTGCCATGCGGCAGACTTGAAAATGTCGCCGCTTTCGATGGCTTCCTCGACGAGTTTTGCACCTTGCGAATAGACTTGACCGCACCCGAGTGCGTTGTGTCCCACTTCGCTGTTGCCCATATCGTCGTCGCTGGGCAGACCGACCGCCGTGCCGTGTGCCTTGATGTAAGTGTTCGGACAGTCTTTCAAAAGCATATCCAAAGTCGGCTTATTTGCAAGCGAAACAGCGTCGCCGAGTCCTGTTTTCGACTTTCCGACGCCGTCCATAACAACCAAAACGAGTTTTTTCATAGTTATATCCTTTTTGTTGTAAATAATTTTTATACGGTTAGATTGCCGATTTTGCGGCACGACGTGCCACGCAAAACTCGGCAATCCTTTTTTTTGAACACTAAATTCCAATTAGTCGTTAAAAACTTAGTAGTTGACGACTTGCGAGAAATCGACCGCCTTCAAAGACGCGCCGCCGATAAGTCCGCCGTCGATTTCGGGCATAGACATAAGTTCTTTGACGTTCTTGGGGTTCATACTTCCGCCGTATTGAATACGAACGCGATTTTCAGCGCACTTGGGGCAATAAAGTTCCGCCATAGTTCTGCGAATGATTGCGATGGTTTCGTTTGCGACTTCCGCCGTTGCGGTTTTGCCCGTACCGATTGCCCAAACGGGTTCGTATGCGATGACAATGTTGTCGAGTTCGTCTTTGTCGATACCGTCAAATGCGCCTTTGATTTGGCGAATAAGCACGTCGTCAACCATGCCTGCTTCTCTTTCTTCGAGAGTTTCGCCTACGCAAATGATGGGTTTAAGACCTGCCGCAAGAGCCGCTTTTGCGCGAGCGTTGACGGTTTGGTCGGTTTCACCGAAGTATTGACGACGTTCGGAGTGACCGATGATGACGTATTCAACGCCGAGTTCGACGAGCATTTTTGCGGAAATTTCGCCGGTAAATGCGCCTTTTTCAGCCCAGTGTACGTTCTCTGCGCCGACTTTGATGTTTGTACCTTTTGTCATTTCGACAGCGGTTGCAAGGTCGGTGTACGGCGTGCAGATGACGACGTCGCATTGTGCGTCCTTAACGAGCGGCACAAGGTCGGTGATAAGTGCCTTCGTATCGGCGATGGTGTTGTTCATTTTCCAGTTTCCTGCGATAATGGGTTTTCTCATATTAGCCTCTAAAAGTGGTATTTTAATGTTGTACGCCTACGGCGTAAGTTTGGTTTGGTTGGATTACACGCCCGCTTGTTTTTTTGTGTAACGACAGCAATAATCGGATGAAGAACAAGGAAGCGTGCGTTCGCTACAAAACCCAGCGTACAAAGCGTACGCGATTTTGTAGCGAATGTATGCTGACAAAGTTAGTGCTTGTCGTGGAACGACTGCGCAAATTGAATGAAGAACAAGGAAAAGTCAGTTTTCGCACCCGCCTAGCGTACTTTTTCGTACGCGACGGGTAAGAAATCTGATTTTGACACAGTTATTCGTCAATTTGCACGGTCGTTAAGGCAGGCGATGCCGGGAAGAACCTTACCCTCAAGGAACTCAAGCGATGCGCCGCCGCCCGTTGAGATGTGGGTCATCTTGTCGGCGTAGCCGAGTTGCGCGACTGCCGCTGCGGAATCGCCGCCGCCGATGATGGTGGTTGCGTCGGTTTCTGCCATTGCTTTTGCGACTGCATTCGTACCTGCGGCAAGTTGCGGATTTTCAAAAACGCCCATAGGTCCGTTCCAAACAACCGTTTTCGCTTTTTTAATGACCGACGCAAAGAGTTCTTGCGTCTTGGGGCCGATGTCGAGTCCTTCTCTGTCGGCAGGAATATTATAACTGTCGCAGTACTCGATATCGACGTGTGCGTCGATCGGGTCGGGGAAACCGGCGCAAGTTGCGGTGTCGACGGGAAGATAAATGGTCTTGCCGAGCGATTTTGCCTTTTCGAGCATCTTGTTGCAGTACTCAATCTTTTCGTCGTCAACGAGGGAAAGACCAACGCTGCCGCCTTGTGCTTTGATGAAGGTGTACGCCATACCGCCGCCGATGATGAGCGTGTCGCATTTGTTGAGAAGATTGTCGATGACATTGAGTTTGTCTGCAACTTTTGCGCCACCGAGAATCGCAACGAAGGGACGAACGGGGTTTTCAACCGCATTACCGAGGAATTTGAGTTCCTTTTCAATGAGGAAACCGCTAACCGCGACGGGTGCGAATCCGTATTGAACGATACCTGCGGTGGTTGCGTGTGCGCGGTGTGCCGTGCCGAACGCGTCGTTGACGTAAATGTCACAGAAGTCAGCGAGTTTTCTGCAAAGTTCTTCACTGTTCTTTTCCTCGCCTGCGTCGAAACGAGTGTTTTCCAAAAGCACGATTTCGCCGTCTTTGAGAGCCGCTACTTTCTTGTGTGCGTCTTCACCCACAAGGTCGGTTGCAAAGGTGACTTTGCCGGGGAAATGCTCAGCGAGTTTGTCCGCAACGGGTTTCAATGTAAACTTCTTGGGGTCGTTTTTGAGAGCCTTTGCGATATATTCGGCTTTTGCCGCCGCTTGTTCGTTTTCGGGAAGAGCCTCGACAGCCTTTTTCTCTTTTTTGTTCAGACCGAAGCCCTCGGTGAAGATGTTGTGGGGCTTGCCCATATGCGAGCAAAGGATAACTTTTGCGCCGTGATCGACGAGATACTTGATTGTGGGAAGCGCACCGTTGATACGGTTCTCGTCGGTGATTACGCCGTCAACCATAGGAACGTTGAAGTCGCAACGAACCAAACACTTTTTGCCTTTGACGTCTACGTCGCGGATTGTCATTTTTGCCATAGATATTCTCCTTTAAGAAAATTGATTTTTCTAGATTTTGGCTTAAAATCTATCGAACCGCGCTCGCGCATACGTCGTGTGTGCTTGCGCTCTATGCGCGTATCAATATATTTTTAGCGATAATCAGTATATCACACGCGCGCAAAAATTTCAAGAAAAATATATAACATTGCCTTTTGAAATCCTCGATTATGCTTTGATTACGTTTTGCCGCTTTATCCGAAAATACCGGTCGTAAAAAACGAACGGCATGCGGTACGCAGAAGACCGCTATGAAATCGGGTTTTATAAACACTTTTCGTGTTTTATACCAAGCATTACATTTTGCACAATTACACATATCGTGTTTTATAAACTGCTTTTATAATAGAAAAACGGCGATTTTTCGCCGTTTTCCGCATTTTTATCAAATATTGCAACACATATCGTGTTTTATGTCGTTTTGCCGAAATCCGACAAGACAAAATCTAATTATTTTTCAAAATTTCGTGAGGTGTCCTTCGCAAAGCAGGTTGTCGAATCCGAGATGTCGCATACCTTCGTACACCACGATTGCAACCGAGTTGGACAAATTGAGCGAGCGAGCCTCTTTGACCATAGGAATACGCATACACATATCGTAGTTGTCATGCAAGAGTTCTTCGGGAAGTCCTTTCGACTCTCTGCCGAAAAACAAGAAATCGTTTTGCGAGTAATTCGCCTCGTCGTAGCGCAACTTCGCTTTCGTCGAGCAAAAATAAAAGTGCGGCGTTTTTCCGCCAAGAGAGTTGTCGTCGATATACCAACTTCCGTCAGCCTCTTTGCGGACTCTGCCCTCTGCGTTTTTCTCGAAAAATTCTTCGAGGTTTTCGTAAACGATAAAATCGGTCAGATGCCAGTAATCGAGCCCCGCTCTTTTCAACGCTTTGTCGCTTATATCGAAACCGATGGGTTTTATCAAATGCACTTTACAACCCGTTGCCGCAGCCGTACGCACGATGTTGCCCGTGTTTTGCGGTATTTCGGGTTCTACCAAAACAATGTTGAACGCCATATTCCACTTCCTTTTTTATGCGACAATCATAGCACTTTTCTCGTCCGTTTTCAAGCGCATACGCATATATGCAGACTCGTCTTACATTCGCAAATATGCGAACTCACCTTGAATACGCACATACATACAAAAAAACAACCGCGTTTGCGGTTGCCTTTTCGTTTTGCTTCTGTATTGCGATTACGCATAAAGATAAAGCGGAACAAACAAAATCGTTGTCAAGATGATAAGCACGGTAAATATGTATGCAACCTTTCCGCCTACACCGGGTAGTTTTGCATTGTTCCAGCCGTACCACGCGCCCGCAAGAGCAAGTACAAGCGTAGTTGCAAGTCCGCACCAAATGCCTTCCCAAGCATAAGTGCCTTCCGCAATGAGAATTATCGTTACGATACCGAGCAGCGCAGCCAAAATAAGTGCATAGCATATGATTTGATTGACAACGCTCTTTGACGTTTTCTTTGCCATATAGTTACCTCCATCGGATAATTTTTTGATTGAGGTTATTATATCATTCAATGCGTTTTCGTCAATACCTCGGCGCAAAAATTTATACAAATTTTAGATTGAAAAAGCGACGATGATTTTTACGATACAAAGTGCAATTTATCAAAGGATTTTTCGCCCGTTTTTCGCTTTTCCAAAAACGTTTTGCATACAATACTTTACTTTTTAGAAATCGATTTAAGAGCAATATTTGCTTACTTCTTGACGAGATATTGCGTTTGTAATACAATATTATTATGAAAAACGAAAAAAGCAAACTTCAAAAAAATCTTGCAAAGCAACTTGCGTTGTCAATCGTTCTCACGGTTATGCTTCCTTTGGGCATTGCGATGACCATAGTCGGCGCAACTCGCAAGGAAGAAGGCGGTGCGGTTTTCACGGCGATTATGGCAATCGGTATAGTTTTCGTCGTGCTTGGATTTTACGGCTCGCCTATTGCATGGGTGCGCTATGCACCGCAAAAGAGATACGCACGCATAATCGACGCAATCAAGCGCGAAGGATTCAGAGATACGACCGAAATCGCAAATCACCTTTCTATGCAACCAAACGACGTTATCGACGCGGTGCGCGTGTGCATAGACAAGCAATATCTTTGCGACTACACAATCGAAGGCACCAAAATTTTGCCGCTCAACAATCGTCCCGACGACATCGGAACGTACACCGTGCAATGCCCGTACTGCGGCGGTATAACCCAAACGAGCAACAATTTGCAAGTCAAATGCTCGTACTGCGGTCGTATGATAGACGTCGAAAAGAAATAATAATAAAAATAATTAAAGTAAAAATCATATTCCAAAAGCACTCGCAAGAGTGTTTTTTTGAATTAAAGCATATGTTTTTCATTATATTGCACAAAAATATCTTATTCCTTAAATAGTACAAATGAATACCGCATTCAGTTCTATCGGCATCAATTTTCCCGTTTTGTATACCGTTTTGGAACATATTTTTCTACTTGTGTGTATTATTTCTCGCTTATGGCATAAAGTGTTGTTGACTGCAAATTTGAGGCATATATAATAAGTGTAGAAAACAAACTGAAAGAGGTAAATAATATGAAAAAATCAACAACTGTTCTATGGTTTTTGGCAAGTATACTGATGATTGTGGCAGGCGTGGTTTGCTTCTGTCTGCCCGTTGACACGACACTGTCCGTGCTTGCGTACATCGTCGGCGCAATCGTGCTTGTGATAGGCATCGTGGAAATTGCGGGATTCTTCACCACGGCGAGATTCGTCGGCGGAGGCGCATTCCTTGCAGACGGCGTAATCACAACCGTTCTCGGCGTAATCTTGCTCGCAAACGAAGGCGTTGTAGCAGGCTTTTTGCCATTCATCTTTGCAATGTGGTTCATCGTGGAAGGCATTTCGGAATTGTCCCTTGCAATCTCTGCAGGCAGATACCTCGTTCCCTACTGGTGGACGCTTCTGATTCTCTCGATTTTTGAAATCGTTTTCGGTTTTCTCACCTTCTTCGACCCCATCGGCGGCGCAATCTCGCTCACTGTTATGGTCGGCACGTTCCTCATCGTACACGGCATATCGATGCTCGGCGACTGGATCGTTGCTCTCCGCGTCAAAAAGTTCTTCAAAGGCTTCTTCGGACGTCCTGCGGTGTACGACGAAGGCGAAATGGACGAATCCCGTTGCGACGACCAACGTTAAAAAACACACATAGTACATAAAAGAGAAATCAAAAACCGCAGTTTGCACTGCGGTTTTTGATTTTTGATGAAATTTAGATTTCGATTTGTTTTTTATTATTCCGCAAGATAATCGCGGCATGCCTCTTCGAGGGCTCTGCAAATATTCAGTGCGTCTTGAAGGTCTTTGCCTCTGACCATAACGCCGTGATGAGCCATAAAGCAAGCGGGTGCGTCGCCGATTGCCGCTGCAACGTTTTTGACGAGTCCGCTAGTGCCGGGAAGCGCCGCTTTTGCGCACGGAATCTCTTTGCCCAAAACGTCCTGATACTTTTCGGGAACAGGCATAGCCTTGCCCATTGCGGCGAGAATACAGCCGTAAAACGGGTGCGTGTGAATGGTTGCGGTGATATTCTTGTCGCCTTTGAGCAAAATCGCGTGTATACCTTTTTCGCTGGTGGCTTTGTTCGTGCCTGTCCATTCGAGAGTTTCCATATTGACTTTTGCCATTTGTTCGGGTTTGAGCATAACGTAATCGATTCCCGACGGCGTTGCGAGCATATATTGGTCGTCGAGTTTGACGGCGATATTGCCCCAAGTGCCTTGAACGAGGTTTTCCTCAAGAAGTCTTACGCCTGCGTCTTTGATGTCTTGCGCGACTTTCTTTTCCTCGTCGGTGACGACTGCGGTTGCTCTTTCCTCTTTCTGTTCCTTTTCACCGCTCTCGGCAGCCTTTTGTTGCTTTTGGTTGGTTTTGGAATATTTGAGTTTGAACACGACGTGTTCCAAAAGTGCGGCGACCGCACTCATATGTTGCGTTCCGCCCTTCTTTTCAGCAAGGATTTCGGCGTTGCAAGCCTTGTCCAAAACGAGCGTTGCGGTGAAAACTTCGTCGAGAGTACGCCCCGTCACGACCGCGCCCGCTTCGGGAAGCAAGCAGCAGTTGCGTTGACCCGAAAGAGCCGCAACCACGTCGGAAGCGACGTTCTTTTGTGCGCATTTGATTGAAACGCCGCATACTTGCGCCATATCGTCGAGTATAGGCATAAGAGTTTTTCTCTTTTTGGAAAATTCGACGGTGCTGTCGCTGTCTACGATTGCCGCCGCATTGGCCTCTTTGTCCTGACGGATTGCGCAGAACAAGATAACCGCCGCCGCGCGGAAGTTGCCTTCGAGCGTTTCGATATTCTTGTCGTTGACGAAAGTCAAGTCTTCTTCCTTTACGTCGGAATAATTTATTCTCGGACGAGTGATGACGATGCCGTCTTCTTCTCTGACCGCGATGTAACCGCTTTGCAAATACTTCTTTTCCGCGAGCATATTCGCGTATTTATTGACGTTTGCAACAATCAATTCGTTCATACTGTTCTCCTACTCTGTCGCGTATGCGCACGACAGTTATTATTGCTTTATCGATATTATATCAAACGCGGACGAAAAATCAAGTCATTATTTTTGCGACGAGGCGCATTAAAACCGTATTTTCGTCGTTTGATTATTCGTATCGTAAGGCACGAGTTGCCTTAAAAACGTCGGCGCACGATTTTGTGCGCCGACGATGTTATCGCTTAGTGAGGTTTCTTTTCAAATCTCGAATCGTCTTCGCACTTTACGACTGTCTTAAAGACGTTTTCGAAGCGGCGAAGTGCCTCGTCGATGATTTCGTCCGTGTCGGCCATAGAGGTGTAAAGACGGCTTCCTGCCAAAGTGACTATTCCGTTTGCCATATACGCCGCGCCCATTTGTTCCATAGCAACCTTTCTTCTGAGCATTTCGGGTTTCTTTTTGAGCATCGGGATGACAGAACCGAGCAAGCACATATTCGAGAAGTCGAAGCTCATTGCGCCGGTGCATTCGAGGTGAACGATGCTGCCTTGATTGTAGACGACGTAAGGAAGATTGTATTTCTTCACGAGTGCTTTAAGACCGGTTGCAAGACGGTCGCCCGCTTTGCCTGCGACTTCGCAAGCGTTGTTCTTTTCGATTTCGCAGATTGCGAGGTATCCTGCATAGGAACTGAGCGGGTTTGCAGCGAGAGTGCCGCCCACGTACGCTTTCTTGCCCATACCTGCAAGACCTGCAGCCATAAGAGAAACGTATTCTTTCTTGCCGCCTACGCCGCCTGCGGAAGGATAGCCGCCCGCGACGATTTTGCCGAATACGGTGAGGTCAGGATACATATCTCTGCCGGTGCCTTGACGTTTGAATTTGACGACTTTGCCGTCGACGAGTTTCTTGTCCTCGATAATCCAAGGCTTGCCGTTGATGGTGACGGGTTTATTGTCGACTTTGTAGCCGTATTGCTCGTCGAAGAAGTAACCTGCCGCGCCGTGAATACCCACTCTGAAACCGGTGACGACTTCGTCGAAGATGAAGAGCGCGCCGTATTTTTTTGCAAGAAGTCTTGCTTTGAGGTTGTAATCGACGTCGATGGGACGAGTACCGGATTCGGGACCGACCGGCTCAACGATGACAGCCGCCGTACCGCCGCGCATAACGTTCTTTTTGAGCATTGCTTCGAGCATTTCAAGGTCGTTGGGACGCACTTCGTCGGTGTGATTGTAGCAACCGGGGATACCGTGAGATTCGAGGAATTGACGGCTTCCGGGAATCTTCAAGCCGTAAACCATTTGATCGGACCAGCCGTGATATGCGCCGCCGCATTTGATGACGCGTTTTTTCTTAGTTGCGCAACGTGCCACGCGGATTGCCGCCATAACGGATTCCGTACCCGAGCCGAGCATACGGAACATTTCGCAAGCAGGCATCAATTCGCTGATTTTCT